>CEUS01169797.1_pt1 | contig 45767 bp, 31 predicted proteins | sample 427031 | NCBI WGS metagenome assembly CEUS01 (sample SAMEA2622837, study PRJEB7988) | marine metagenome | biome: marine biome (ENVO:00000447); feature: marine epipelagic mixed layer (ENVO:xxxxxxxxx); material: "saline water (ENVO:00002010), including plankton (ENVO:xxxxxxxx)" | depth 140 m | reverse complement strand
CAGTGATCTTTCTGTTCCAGTGGGGCGGCCCCAGCCATATCGATACCTTCGATATGAAACCGGCCGCGCCCGACACGGTACGCAGCCCCTACACACCAATCACGTCGGCTGCGCCGGATATTCAAGTGGTTGAGCTGCTCCCAGAAATGGCCAAACGTATGGATCGGGTGACACTGATTCGCAGCATGCACCACACGATGAAAAACCATGCGTCCGCCGGTTACTACGCACTTAGCGGGCATGAGCCACCCAGTGATGACCAACGGCTGCGCGACTCGCTTGAGCTCTATCCTGCCTACGGCAGTGTGGTCGATCATTTGCGGCCCAATCGCGCAGGCCTGCCCACATTTGTCTCGTTTCCACACGTGATTCGCGACGGTTCCATCGTACCGGCCCAGCACGCCAGCTTTCTGGGAAAAGCACATGACCCGCTGTTCTTCCCGGAAGACCCAAATCAAGCAGGCTTCCAGCTTCCCGAATTGACGCTACCCAGGAATCTCTCTGCCAACCGCTTGCAACGCCGCCGGGAGATGCAACGTTTAGTCGATCGTCAAACACGTTTGCTGGAATTTTCCGCATCAGCACGTGGTTTTGATCAGTACTATCAAAAGGCGCTGGCAATGCTGACTTCCAACAAGGTGCGGCAAGCCTTTGATGTTTCCCAGGAACCAGACGCACTGCGTGCTAGGTATGGGCGTACGACATACGGACAAAGCTGTCTGCTGGCCCGTAGGTTAGTGGAAAGTGGTGTCAAATTTGTCACTGTTTACTTTTCCAATAGTATCGGTGGTCGCAAGATCGGATCCGGAGGATGGGACACACACGGTTTCGACAACACGCGCATGTACAAAATCGTCAACAAGTACCAGCTGCCAATCACCGATCAAACGCTTCCCACCTTGCTCGACGATCTTGAAGACCGAGGCCTGCTCGATGAAACACTGGTGCTATGGATGGGTGAATTTGGCCGTACGCCCAAGATCAACAAAAACGAGAGCCGTGACCATTGGCCGCAGTGCTATACCGTGTTAATGGCTGGTGGCGGCGTAAAACGTGGCTACACATACGGATCATCGGACGCACACGGCATGTATCCGGATGAAGACGGTGTGAAACCAGAAGACCTGGCAGCCACGCTCTATTACCTAATGGGAATTCCACCCGATACAGAAATTCGAGACCGCAGCGATAGGCCCCTGGCGATTGCCGGTAATCCTATTCTTGACGTCATTGCCTGAATCACGTCACTTCTGAATCGACAGAAAAACGCCACACCGTTCAGTTCAGCCCCGGCGTTCTTCATAGGCCGTAATCTTGTCGGCATGGGCAAGCGTCAAACCGATATCATCGAGTCCATCCAGCAAACACTGGCGCCGAAACGAATCAACTTCAAACGACCACCGAAGACCCTTTTCATCGGTGATCGTACCGGCGGCTAGATCGACCCTGATCTGGTAACCAGGTTCGTCACTCGTATTGCGAAACAACTGCTCAACCTGTGATTCCTCAAGACAAATCGGCAACACACCATTCTTGAAGCAGTTATTAAAGAAGATGTCCGCGAATGACGGCGCGATGACGACACGAAATCCATAATCTGCCAGCGCCCAAACTGCGTGCTCGCGACTGCTGCCACAGCCAAAATTCCGCTTTGCCACCAATATGGATGCCCCCTGAAAAACGGGGCGATTCAACTCAAAATCCGGATTCTCCTGCGATTCCTCGAGATAGCGCCAATCGAAAAACAAGAACTGGCCAAAACCGGTTCTCTCGATTCGCTTGAGAAACTGCTTGGGAATAATCTGATCGGTATCGACATTGATCCGGTCCAGCGTCGCGACCAGGCCTGTGTGTTGTGTAAATGGCTGCATGTGTCAATTGCGTTCACGGAAAAAATAAACAAACCAAAATCACACGTCCGACGATTGCACCCGATCCAACCCTGGGCATAAAGCTGAGCCACCCCAGCCACTTGAATGATGCAGACTTGCTGTATCGCCTGATTGTAGCCGGCAGCAACTAACGACTAAAGCCATCCAAAAAGATCCACTGGAACGCAAAAACTACTGGGGTGCATCCATGCCCCGCACGACAACGCGGTTTCCTTCTATTTTGAGTATGCGAACCTCACGTCCCGAGTCGACGAAATCCCCTTCGGTCACGACATCGACTGCCCGCTCACCCACGATGATCTTGCCAGACGGTCGCAGCGGCGAGATCGCCATCCCGCACAACCCGACCTCCAGCGGGGCCAGAGCTACCTCGGATCCCCCAATCAGCACACCGGCAGATTCGGTTGCAACCGGTTCCGAAGGCTCACCGCTGAATCGCTCGAGCACCGGAATGCGCCCCGTATAGCGAATAAAGACAACAACCACGACGACCAGTCCCACACCCGCGGTCAAGAAACTCCAGAACGAATCCGTTACCGATCGCCAGGAGAATCCGTCTAATGCAGCATAGTCTTGATTGGCCAACACCACGGCAATCACCATCAACAATAGGCCAGAGATCCCAGCGATGCCGAACCCCGGAATCACGAATATTTCTGCCAGTAAGAAAAGCAGTCCGGCTGCGAACAAGAGCACCTCCAACCAGCCTGATGTGCCGCCGAGAAAGCGGCTCCAAAAGAACAACGTAAAACAAAGTCCAGCCACCAACCCTCCGAAACTGATGCCCGGTGCACTCAACTCAATCGCGAGCGCCACTAGCCCCACCACAAAGAGCAGCCCGGAAACTCCGGAATTGTTAAGAATCAAAACGGCCACATCAACAGCACTGGTCTCCAGGATGATGATGTCAGATGTCAGTTGGTACCGATCAATCAAGTCGATTTGATCCTCAGCCAACCCTTCGGACAATTTCAATTCAAACGCTCGGCGACCATTGAGCGTCAGGAACAGATCCTTGCGGGTTTCAGGAACTAGAGGCCCCTGTTCCCACAGCGCGGCGTCTCCCTGATTCTCGAGGTCATAAGTTGACATCAACCGGACTTCACCCGACTTGCGGTGTGTGCACTGAAAAATCTCTAACTTGGCATCGACCATCGCCTCTGCCAATACCTCCGGGCGGTCGGTGGCGGCTGCCAACTTCCGTACCTCGGCCGCGAGGATGCTACGAATCTTTTCCGGAGCGTGCCGAAACATTCCATCCTGATCTTGAAAGATGGGGCCCGCATCTCCGATCAGCGCCTCGGGATCCATGAGGATTTCATCGCATCCCAAGGCCATGATTGCGGCGCCACTGATGGCCTGTTTACGTACGTAAGCAACTGTCCTGGCATCCTCAAGAGTCAACAGTCGATTCGCCAGTGCAAGGCTGGAATCAACCAGTCCCCCCGGACTGTCAATTTCAACGATTACAAGATCGGCACCCGCAGCCCGCGCACGTTCAAGATGTCGATAAAAAACATGTTCGGTAAAGGGCAAAATAGTGCCCTCGAAGCGAATTAACACCGCCTGCTGGTATTGGGCTACTGGATCCGCGGCCTTGGTCTCGGCCAGATTCACTCCCCAAGTCACTCCCGCTAACCACCACAGCATCAGTGGAAGCACAGTTGTTTGCCGCGACAGGTAAGTTAGTGAATACCGTTGCAACATGTTCCTCTCCTCCAAACAAAAGAGGTCTACCGGTTGCCTTGATCCTAAGAACCGTCGTGAAACCGGTCAATTCACTCTGTCAATTGGGGTGGCGTGAACCTCGTACTTCCGGATCCCCAAGGAACGGGCGACCAGGTAGAATAGGAAAAAGTACTGACTGGCCACTGGTCTTCTTTCGGCTGCTCTCTCCCGATGCCAACTTCACAACCTCTGCTGACAGCCCTCTTGTTTATTCTCGGACTGACACCACTGTGGACTCAGGTGCGAGCCGCAGAGCAGATGCCCCGGCAAGTTCGCTTGTTGCTGGAACGCAGGTGTGTTACCTGCCACAACGAACAAGAATCCCAGGGAAAGTTATCGCTGTCCCAGTTCGCTGCGGCGCAACGAGGTGGTGAAAGTGGACCGGCCATTGTTGCCGGCAAGCCAGGCGAAAGCCTGTTACTGGCTTACGTCAGTGGTGCGGACCCGGAAATGCCCAAAGAAGGCCCGCCGCTTTCCGACACGGAAATTGCTCAGTTGCGAGATTGGATCCAGAGCGGCGCGGCCTGGCCCAAAAACACGATCTTGACCGAGCGGAACTCGGCAGATCTGAATTGGTGGTCTCTGCAACCACTTCATCAGCCACCGCTTCCCCGACCCCGCTCCATCACCAGAGCAAACGAACTGCGTACACCAATCGATGCGTTCGTGTTGGCACAGCTCGAACAGCGTGATTTGGGTTTCTCGTCCGCAGCGGATCGTCCTACGCTTATCCGCCGGCTCTACTTCGATTTACTCGGACTGCCACCGACACGCAAAGAAATACACCGATTTGTCCGGGATCTTGATCCACATGCCTATGAAAAACTGCTGGATCGTTTGCTCGCTTCTCCTCGATATGGTGAACGATGGGCACGGCATTGGTTAGATCTGGTGCACTACGGAGACACACACGGATATGACAAAGACAAACCCAGGCCCAACGCCTGGCCCTATCGAGACTATGTGATCTCTGCGTTCAACATGGATAAGCCCTACCGGCAATTTATACGCGAACAAATCGCAGGTGACGTTCTTTGGCCCAACACGACAGACGGGATTACCGCTACCGGATTCCTCGCAGCAGGCCCCTGGGACTTTATTGGGCACGCAGAAGTACCGGAAACGAAAATTGACGGCCAGGTCGCCAGACATCTGGACCGGGACGACATGGTCACGACGACGATTTCGACTTTTCTCAGCACGACAGTCCAGTGCGCCCAGTGCCATCAGCATAAGTTCGACCCGATTTCGCAACACGATTACTACAGTCTGCAAGCGGTATTCGCAGCTTTAGACCGCGCGGACAGACCGTATGACAGCGATCCCCAGGTCGAACGTCGTCGACGACAGCTGACTACCCGTCTGAAAGAGCTGAAACAGCAGCAAACAGCATTACAAGAACAAATCGAGCAAAAGAAAACAGACCCCATTCGCAAACTGGAAAAACAGCAAAAAAAAATTCAAACACAGCTCCAGAATTCCTCAGCAAAGGCTACGGCGCGAAGCGCACCGGCGATGGGATACCACAGCCAGGTCGCCCAAACAGAGGCAACCCACAAGTGGGTGCAAGTCGATCTGGGTCAAAGTCTGCCGCTTGACCAGATCTTGTTGTTCGGGGCGCACGAGTACGGCTGGTCCGATTTTGGCTTTCCGCATCGCTTCAAAATCGAGGCTGCCAACGACCCATCTTTCCGGCAACCTCATATGCTGGCAGACCAGACAGCGGTCGACCAGCCACGGCCGGGAGCGCGTGCCTTGCGATTTGCGGGACAAGGTCACCAGGCCCGCTATCTCCGAGTCACCGCCACCCGACTCTGGAATCGGCGCCGCCAGGGAAATGCCCAGACCAAAGACTGGATCTTTGCCATCGGAGAGCTGGCAATCCTCAGCAACGGGCATCTGGCCAAGGTCCACAATGTCACAGCAAAAGACAGTATTGAAGCACTCCCCAGCTGGGGGCGGCAAAATCTCGTCGACGGGATCTACGGCAAATTCAATCTGCCCGACCTGGCCGAAGTCGAGTATGGAATCACCAGTCCGACCAACGGGTACCACAGTCAAATGGTTCCAGCGGCCGACACCGTCAAGTGGGTACAAGTCGATCTTGGTGCACGCTACCCAGTGCAGCAGATCGAACTGGTCCCCGCCCGTCCTACCGACTGGAAAGAGACTTCAGGATTTGGTTTTCCGGTCCGCTTTCGTCTCGAAGTCGACAACGACCCGAAGTTCCCCAACCCTCAACTCATCTTCGACCAAGAACAGCGTGATTTTGCCAATCCTGGGAATCAGCCCGTCGTCGTCCGCCCACAAAATACAACAGCCCGTTACGTACGGCTAACTGCCTCAAGACTGTGGGATCGCGGGGGTAAAAAACATGCGTTAGCGCTTGCTGAAATAGCTGTGTTTTCCGAGGGACAGAATGTTGCTCAAGGAGCCCCGGTGACGGCACTGGATTCGATCGAGGCGAACCGCTGGCAAAGGAAATTCATCACCGACGGTTTTACCAGTCGAACACCGCTGTGGAACGTAGAGGGACTGCTGCTAGCCCGCACCGCGGTCCCAGCAGACCAACAGGCGCTGGAAACACTGACGCGTCAGCTCGAAGACCAACTGCGGGGCATTGTCCCACCCGCCATGCGCCGTCAACAAGAGAAACTTCACGCAGAGCTAGCGGAGATCCAGTCCGCCATGCAAACGCTCCCGGCACAACAAATGGTCTACGCGGGTACGGTCCACCACGGTAGTGGCGCTTTCCGTGGCACCGGGCACACTGGTGGAAAACCACGCGCCATCCACGTTCTAACGCGTGGAGACGTCACCCGACCAGGCGTGCTGGTAGAACCGGGAACCCTGAGAATCATCAATCATGTGCCGGCGCAGTTTTCGCTAAAACCGGACCACTCGGAAGGTGATCGACGTGTCGCTCTGGCGGAGTGGATCACTCACCAAGAGAACCCACTCGTCTGGCGTTCCATCGCCAATCGTATCTGGCAATACCATTTTGGACGTGGCATTGTCGATACCCCCAACGATCTGGGGAGAATGGGAAAATTGCCTACACACCCTCAGTTGCTCGACTGGCTCGCTGTGGAACTACGAGACCGAGGCCAGTCACTGAAACGCCTGCATTGGCTGATTTGTAACAGCCGCACGTACCGCCAGATTTCAAACCGTCACCCTCGCGGGCTGCGGACTGACCGTGACAATCTCTATCTGTGGCGCATGAACCGCCGCAAGCTTGAAGCGGAGGCGATCCGTGACACAGTACTTTGGGTTTCCGGACGATTGAACCTGCAAATGGGTGGCCCAGGGTTTCGTGATTTTGTCTTGGAGAAACCAGAACACTCCCCACATTATGAATATGACAAATATGACCCCCGCAATCCTGCGGGACATCGCCGTGCGGTCTACCGCTTTCTGGTCCGCTCGCAACCACAGCCTTTCATGGACACCCTCGACTGCGCGGATCCATCGCTACGGGTAGACAAACGAAATGAAACATTAACGGCGTTACAAGCCTTGTCGATGTTGAACAATAAATTCATGGTACAGATGGCCGATGAATTTGCAGAAGATCTGATATCCCATTACGACGGCACCCAGGCCCAGCTGAACGCGGCGGTACAGCGATCGCTGGGCAGATCGATGCGACCCGACGAACGCGAGGCGCTCACTGCGTATACGCATCAACATGGCCTGGTCAATACCTGCCGGTTACTGTTCAACCTCAGTGAATTCATGTTTGTTGACTAGATCAACTCGACGAGGATTACTGTATGCGTCAGCGGATTGACCACAACAACGAAACACCCTCCCTTTCCAGGAGAGCCCTGCTCTCGCAAGTCGGACAAGGTTTCGGCAGTCTTGCCTTGGCAGGCTGGTTGCAGCAGGCATCAGCCACATCGGCAGTCGCCGGGATCACTCAACCTGGTGCCGGATCCGCAATGCCCAGCCTGCACTACCCGGCCCGTGCCAAGCGCGTGATCCAACTGTTCATGGCCGGCGCCGCCAGTCATCTCGATCTCTGGGACTACAAACCGGCACTGGAAAAATCCCACGGCAAACCGTCCGATTTTGGTGAGCATGTCGAGGCCTTCCAGAATGGCCTGGGCCCCTGGATGAAGTCACCCTTTCGATTCCGACCTTACGGCGAATCGGGAAAATACCTTAGTGATGCCGTTGCCCCACTGGGTGCCTGTGTCGATGACATCGCCTTCGTCCATAACATGGTGGGAAAAACAGGAGTACACAGTCAGGCCACCTACCTGCAAGCAACCGGATTTCAGCAGCCTGGATTTCCAGGAATGGGAGCGTGGGTGAACTATGCGTTGGGCAGTCTGAACGAAAATTTGCCGGCGTTCGTCGTGCTCCCCGACCATCGCGGATACGCATCCAATGGCCCCAAGAACTGGCACGCGGCCTTTCTTCCTACCCACTCGCAAGGGACGATCATGCGACCCGGTACGGCCAACCCCATCGCTGACCTGTTTCCGCCGCAAGTCGACTTCATCAACCAGGCCAGCGACCAAGCCGGTCTCGAATTATTAGGCCGCCTCAATCGACAGTACGCCTCGCAGCGGACCGCGGACACACGTCTGGAATCGCGCATCCGGACTTATGAACTGGCCGCTCAAATGCAACTAAGCGCCCCCGATGCCCTCGATCTGTCGAGAGAACCACGCCACATTCTGCGCATGTATGGCCTGGATCACGGACAGAGCTCGTTCTCCAAAGAGATCAATCCCCGGGAAGAAGCAGACTACTTCGGCCGCAAGTGCCTGGTCGCCCGACGATTGATCGAGCGAGGTGTACGGTTTGTACAGATCTGGTCGGGAAATGACAACGGTTTCCCGCGCCGCAATTGGGATAGCCATGAAGATATTCGTCGCGACCATGGACCACTGGCAATGGGTATGGCGCGGGGTACTGCCGCACTGATCATGGACCTCAAACAACGGGGCCTGCTGGAAGACACCATTCTCTTGTGGACCACTGAATTTGGTCGCATGCCATCGACCCAGGGGACCAAGGGGCGAGACCATAACCCGTATGTGTTTACTAACTGGTTATGTGGAGGTGGCATTCGTGGTGGCACGACTTATGGTCCCAGTGATGAGTGGGGATACAAGCCACTCGATCGCGCTCGGCCCACGCGTGTCTACGACATTCACGCAACGGTCCTGCGTTTGCTAGGAATTAATCACGAACGTCTAACTGTTCGACACAATGGCATCGATCGCCGCCTGACGGATGTGCATGGTGAAGTCATTCCAGAGCTGCTGGCATAATACAGCGCGTCCCGATAACAACGGGTCCGTCAAATCGCAGGTACCGAAGGTACGCACCACCCGACCAGCCACATACGATCCGCAGTAGCCTCCCCCGTCATTGTTTGCAGAATTCCGGGAGACAGCACCACTGGCATATCACGGCCAGGGCACAGGATTCCATCGCCATGCCGGTTCAGTTGACATCTGATATTTTGCGCCGCACCTGCTCGGCAAACCGATCGACACGAATCACCTGCCGACGATGGACTCCGCGGGCGATCCGTTCGTGCATGTCGTGGGCTTCAATCTGGAATGTTGCCTGCCGACCTTGCACATGAATCGCCCGTGCTCGACAAACCACGCGAGCTCCCAAAGGGGTAGCCGCCAGATGCTGCACGTCAACCTGGATACCTACAGTCCGTTCATTCTCGTCCAGAACCTCGTCCATTGCGGTCCGCGCCGCCTGTTCCAGGAATGCAATCAACTGCGGCGTTGAAAGAACTGCCGGCATTTGATGATCACTAAAAGGAATCACGTGTTCCTGAGCTACCACAAACTCGACTTCCGCTGTCGCGCCAACTTTAAGGGGTGATCGCATGGTAGGAACCCTGCTGAAAGATGACCAGGCCGGGCACCAATCGAATCGAGAAGCGCATGACAGCACAGGGAAAGCAGCCCTTGCCGGAAACCGCACTCAATCAGCGCTGACCATCGTAGCCGCCCAATAAATACCATTCTTCAACAACTGATTGAAGGCGGGCTGGCTGAAATCCTCTGGATGCCCCAGCGCCGTGTAAAACACGCGGCCACCATACTTGGAAGTATTTGTCCAGGCCAAGGGCTCAGGCTCTTTTCCAGGTACCGATCCAATCAAAAGTGGCGTCGCAGAAGTGACCAGCGGGCCCGCTTTGTACAACGAACCAAAACCCTGCAGTTGATCGGTCGGAACACCGGCCAGCAGGGGATGACCACTGCCAGGGGCGGAAACTTTTACAGACACAGCAACGCCCGCGCCATGATGCCCGGTGTAATTTCCCCCCAGGATATCATGATCAAACGTTTCCCAGGACAGGTAACCGGCAGGTGGTTCTTTTCCATTCAAGGAAAATGGGTGACTGGCAGTACGGATTCCGACGACCGGTTTTCCGCTTTCAATAAAGTCGCGAATCAGCGCCATCTGATGGGGAGGCAGAACACGCCGGCGGACACTGAGCAGCAAAACATCCGCATCCTGCAGCACTTCGATACCTGGCAAATCGTTCCGCTCTTCGGCATTCGCAAAAATATGACTCACTCGAAAATCCTTGCCGAGTTGTTCCAGGCAGAACTTTGGCAGGGTGCGATTGGTCTCGTATTCCCGCTCAGCCGTTACCACGACCAGGTGGGGGCGAGTGTCCTTCTTGAATTGAAACGGTTGACCACCCAGGATTTGATCACTGGTAATCGTTGGACAAACCCATTTTTCAATATGCTCGACAATCAGATCCGTCCCCGTGAAATGACTCACATAGGGTGCCCGAGCAGGATTGTACATAGTGTCGGTCATATCTCTGACAAGAACGACCTGCTTGCCATTTTTTGCCATCTGCCGCAAACCAAACGGACGCCCCAGGACACACATATTGGTATGAACACCTACCAGCATGACACGCGAGATCCCCTTCATCTCCAGGACGCTCCAAATTTCTTCCCCGTTGTCGCTCACGTAGTCTTCGTTGCGAATCTCAAGCAGGTCCGTCTGAGCTTTCCACGGCGCTCCTGGATTGCGTCCCATGGCCTTTAACTTGGCGGCCCACCGCTGGTGTTCTTCGAGATCGTCGTCCTCACCACCGTCCGACTGGTCAATGGGGTACGTTCCGTTTTCCTCCGCGGGAATCTTGTAACACCACTGACCAATATCTTGCGGTATGTTTGTTGCCCGTGGGATCGTCTGTGCCCGCTTCCTGGCAGGGTGATCGCGGTAGCGGTCCATACAACTACTCGGGGCATGAATAATCGTGGCACCGCGCGACCGCATGTGATTAAGCAGCGCATTCATGCGTGGCGCCATCTCGGCACCTCGGCGGGTCGCGTTCAAGCAATGGTGCAGATCCCACATATCACAAACAATGACAGCAACCTGCCCCACGTCCCACTGGGCAGGTTCCACCAGGGCGTGAAAGCGCCCTGTTTTGGGCGCCGTTTCCTGGCGACTCCGCAACTGCAGCTTTAGTGTTGCACCTTCTGTTTCATCCGCCTGCAGAGATTCAGGCAAGACACATGTCACCAGCGTGAAAATACCTGCCAACCACCACACTACTGCGTTCTGCCGCTTGTCCATTGCCCTGTGTCTCCTGCCGGAAGCCGATCGTGACTCGAGAACCCCCTAAACACCACGCCGCCAACACACCGCGACGCCAAGATAGTCCCTGCAAGCAGTGTTTGCAATGTTTCACCCTCCGTCGCACTAGGGAACTTCCGGGTAAGTTCCAAACACCAACGGGGGCGTCATGTGGCAAGCACTACAATCGGTTGCTATCTCATGGCAGGATGCGATGATATCCGCACTCTCCAATACACGCACCCGTCGTCCCTAGCGAGAAATCATCATGCAAGGCGGTCAGGCCATCGCTCAGATACTCCAATCCGAAGGCGTCAAGCATGTCTTTTGCTTTCCGTTCACACCGATTCTGGAAGCGTTGTCGGACGCCGGAATCAGGCCGATTGTGGCGCGCCAGGAACGCGTTGCGGAAAATATGGCAGACGGGTTTTCCAGAGCCAGCAATGGGCAACAACTGGGCGTTGTGACTGTCCAACAAGCGGCTGGCGCAGAAAATGCGTTTGCTGGAATTGCTCATGCGTGGACGGACTCCAGTCCACTGCTCTTCCTGCCTGGTCATCCCGGCCGAGATTTGCTGGGAGTCCCGCCGACGTTCGATGCGATCAATAGCTTTCGTGCCGTAACGAAATGGTCCGACTGGGTGCCCTCGGCAGACGCTATCGAACAGCGCATGAGACGGGCCTTCACGCTTCTCAGATCAGGCCGACCTGGTCCTGTGATGCTAGAGATTCCGGCAGACATCGCGCAGCACCCCTTGAGCCACCCGCTGAATTACCAGCCCATCACGCCAACGATCAGCAGCGGTGATCCCGACGCAATTCGAGATGCCGCTCGGCTATTGCGTGGTGCTGAACGGCCCATGATCTGGGCCGGACAAGGCGTCCTGTATGCGGGTGGCACCCCTGCCCTGACGACATTAGCCGAACAACTCGCGGCGCCGGTGATGACCACACTCTTGGGAAAGAGTGCGTTTAACGAAACCCATCCTTTGTCACTGGGTACCGGATCCTACGCGAGCACAGATATGGTCCGTGACTACCTGCAGCATAGTGACGCAGTGCTCGCCATTGGCGCTAGCCTCTCCAAGACGATCTTTGCACCTGACCTGCCAACCGGTAAACAGATCGTCCATGCGACAGTCGATCCACGCGATCTCAACAAAGACTACCAGGCCGATGTTGCGATTCTCGGCGATGCCCGACTGGTTCTCGAACAACTCATCGAAGAAGTCCGCGCGCAAGGGCCAACGGATGCGGACCAGCAACAGCGCGTGCATGAACACTTGGCGCGCGTGCGCGCACCGTGGAAACAACGCTGGCAACCAAAACTCACTGCCGATGAGGTTCCTATTAATCCCTACCGTGTCATCGGTGAACTGATCCGGGCGACCGATCCTGCCCAGACCATCGTCACTCATGATTCTGGAAATCCGCGTGATCAACTGCTGCCAATCTATGAATCCGTAGTTCCCCGAGGCTACCTCGGCTGGGGACATTCCACCCAACTTGGATTTTCCTTAGGGGCTTCCATGGGGGCGAAGCTGGCACAACCCGACAAACTGGTCGTTCATTTTCTCGGTGATGCCGCCTTTGGAATGGTCGGAATGGACATCGAAACCGCAGTTCGTGAAGAGATCCCGATTCTGACGATGCTGCTGAACAACTCTGCAATGGGAAACTACGAAAAGAATATCCCCATCTCATGTGAACGTTTCGGCACCAAACAACTCAGCGGCAACTACGCCGAGGTAGCCCGCGGTTTGGGTGCCCACGCAGAGCGAGTCGAAGCCCCAGAAGACATTGCAGCCGCCATTCAACGCGGCATCAACGCCACACGTGAAGGACATCCCGCGGTCCTCGAATTCATCACCCGCGAAGAACCCGACATGGCAATCGGATGATCTCGACGGTGGGCCACCAACAAATGGAGAGATGCTCGCGTTCCTGAAAAAACACCACTATGGCGACTCGAGCAAGACGGTGACCTCACTGATAATGTCAACTCCACTTTCCATCTTCCCGGTCGCGCGGAAAGTCAGTTGAAATTCACGACCCGGCATCACGACTTCCGTCAGCCGTAGTGGAATCACAACATCAGTCTGACCTGCTTGAAGCAAAGTCGGTTCGATCTGCAGAGGGAGGCCCTGAGGCGGATCCACCAATTCGATCCGCATCGGGCCTGTCAGATTGGATGTACGTTTCAATTTCAAACGACAGCGCAGCACATTTTCTGCGCCCATGACAATACGAGGAGTCGCCGCGATCAATTTTACGACTGGTGGCAACGTGCGCAGCATATTGCGTTTCTCACTCACCACCAGGAAAGACTGAGGCCGCCCGTGTTTATCGATGAAGCTCGCGTAGGCTTGCGTGTAGAGCTGAGACTGCGACTGCACATTGATGTGCATGGTCTCCGGCAGGTAAATGGGCATGTGGAATTCCACCTCTTCCTCGGGCAAGGTGAAATCGAGCATCCGGATGCCATCCAAATCACGATTCTGTCGATCGCCAGTCTGAAAAAAGATTTCGCCCTGAAAATCACCCAACCGTTCAACTGTCATCGGATAGGGAAACACCGAGCCGCGGTGGGCATAAAGATAGGCTTCGGAACAGTACAATCTGAAAACCGGTGGATGTCGGACCGTCAAATTGAGTACCGGGATGGTCGCTGCTCCAATGCTGACGCCTTCTCCATCTCGACCTAAATGGGGCGCGTGGGCCTGGCGAGTCACCTCGCCACCGGCAATCTGCGATGTCCCAATCACCTGCAGGGCATAACTGGTCGCCATGGCCTGGTCACTGACCTGTATCTTGAGTTTCCCGCTGTTACTCCCGGCAGGGACCTCGCCGGGTTCCGCCGTCACACCTTCAGGAGTCTCCAAAAGCGCCAGCTTCACGGCTCCGGAAAACCCTCCCGTACGAACGACATCGACCGCCAACTCCAATCCCCCTCCCTGCAGTACACTGACACTATCGGCACCTAATGCGAGGGTAAAGTCAGGCGCTGCCGGCGCTACGGACAGCCGGTAAATAAACTCCGGTCCCCCGCGTGCACCAAAACGCAGATCCCTTAATCGGATCCGAAACACACCATCTGCCGGTGCCTTCCAATCGGCGCGACAGCTGCCACTCGACGATTCTACGCTGCGGGCCTGGACGAGCACCTTTCCCGCCGCGTCGGTTAATTGCAAACTGGGAAAGGCCACAGCCTGCGCAGGAAAGGCGCTACACGCTACCGTATACAACTGTCCCTGCTGGGCAACAAATTCAAACCAGTCCGTGTCGCGTGCCGTGAGGAACTGGCCACTGGCACTACCTGGCACCGACAACGGTGTACTCTGAGCAGGTAATTCGTTCGGTTCCTGTTCGCGCCGATGAGGATGTGTCAAACTGGCCAGTTTGACACCATTAGCGGCAGATTGTGGATCTGTCCAGAGAAACGCCTCCGTTGTCTCAGGAAACGTAATACGCTTACGCACGACTTTCCAATCGGTGTCGCCCGACAATTGATAGAGTTCGACCTCTTGTTCGGTTCCCGCTTGGCCACTCGATGGAAACGCAAACTGCGCGGTAGCCGAAGTGGTCACATTCACGCGATAGACATACGACGGATCACCTCGGAACGAAACATTTGCCATTCGAATGAGATACTCACCATCCTGCTCGACACGTAAAGCCAGAATCGGATCACTCCCCCGATAGACAGCTTGCACAGGAAGTCGGCGGGCGTCACTATCGAGAATCTCTACGATCGGATCCAATCGCGATCCCAAACGACGTGCCAGAACTTCACAAACAACGACCTGCCCTTTGGTGGCTGTGAAGCGAAAATAGTCCAGATCTCGTTCACCGTGAATCTGACCATTGATCGTCACCGGCAACGTAATGGCCTCTGCCCGGTCTGAGGTGGAATTCGATTCCGACTCGATAAACTCAGGGAGCTCTCCAATCACAAACGGCCGGGATTGTGTTCCTCCCTGGGCGCAACCAAGCCGCCAGAAAATAGTCCCCAATGGTGCCGTTTCAGAAATAGCAATCTCCGAACGCCACTGTTTGGGATAGCTGACCGGAATCTCAGTGGGTTTCCGGCGCGGAGACGGCTCTCCGTGATCCGTGACACGCGTTCCTAAAGTCAACGGAACTTTGACACCCTCACCAAGGATAAACAGATTGGCACCTGGGGGAAGGCATTCCGCGCCCACGCGGACCGACACCTTCGTCCCACGTTGTCCACCCGCTGGAAAAATATGTGTGCTGGTAGGATCGCGTGAAGGCACTGGCTGTGCCGATGCAGTCGCAACACAAAACAACGCACTGGCGACACCCGACCAGAACGATAGTCGGCTGAACATAGCGCTGAACATGGCAGTGCTCTCCGCAGGTGGTTTCTGAACGTGACCTGGCAACTTTTACACTGCAGGCGATTCTAACAGACGGGTTCCCGAGAATCCAAGAAAGCAGTTAATCACTGGAACGCTGAAGGCAAATCGCCTGGCCCCTGCCGGTCAGCTCGCAGTACGCCGCTCGTCATGTTCGGCAAGCACAATCTCGGGTTTCGTACTCTCTACGATGGAAACCAATTCAGCGCGTTCGCTTGATGGCAATTCAAACTGATCAAACGTCGTTGCCAAATCTTCCATAAAAAATCCCCATTCGGACTCCGTAATCTCCAGATGGGCATGGGAATCATACATCGATCGCCCCGTATAACTCTGGGGCCCTCCACTCGCCCAGCAGACCATTTCCGTAACCAGGTACTTGAATCCAGAACGCGAAACGCGATGGTGCGCTTCGTCAACCCGTGGATTCGCATTCAAACGTGGATCATCCATGATACGGTCGATAAAATCATCGACGACCGGAGCAATCGAATAGACGCCACCAAGTCGCTCGTATAAAGACGACGGCGACTCTTCGGCACTGCTGGATTGACCATTTTCAGGACACATACTGCTCTCCCCAACCCGTTTCTTGTGATTTCAATCGACCCGCCTGCGTGCCGGCCACCAGATTACGAAAGTCATGGATTGTAACGAGAATGGATCACCCGTTCTATGCGCACAACTATGAGGCTGGCAAGACGCGCCACACCTGCCAGGCAACTTTTCAGGCACTTGCCAACCCAATGCGTATCTGTTGAATCGGTCTGTCGACGGCTAGTCTGCGCCAACTCCACAGCGGACGCGTCAGGGTACGTTCTGCTTGATAACAGAGCTCGGTTTCCAGCCCAGGCGATGCGCTCGGGTCCAGATCGTGGATCCCAGCGGAACGACAACGGACTCGCTGTAGAGGTGCCAACGTGCGTGGCGACTCAAACGAAACGCGATCGAAGCACCTGGTGTGGAAGACTCGAGTGCCACGCGGACATCAGAATCGCCTTGCCGAACAATCGTCATTCTTGGGGCTGCGGTGGTTGGCTGCACCCCCAGGGGTGGCCACAGCTTCCGCACCAAATCCACTTCGGGAAGGTGGCCGAGATCCTTGACACGCTGAGTCCAACGCGCGTGTGCTGCGCGCAACTCTGCCAGTTTGGGATAGTACTTTGAATCCGCGGCCAGGTTCCGGATTTCGTGTGGGTCTGTCTGCGTGTCATACAACTCTTCCAACGGCTTTCGGAGCGCAGTGAATTGCCACTGTGATTCTCCCAATCGATCGTCCTTGATCAAACGTAGTAGTTCCTGCATCCCGGCAGACCGATCGCGATACGGAATAAATCCAATGTAGGGCAAATCCGGCCGGTAGTTTCGGACGTATTTAAACCGCTTATCGCGGACCGCTCGAATCGTTTCGGGCGCTGGATCCATCCGGTCTCGCGAGGCAAACACGTAACTCCGTTCGGGACCTTTTTGCGATCCCAGGAAAGCCCGACCCTGCATGTGTTCTGGGATCTGGAGACCCAAGAGAGAGAGCATGGCAGGAGCAAAATCAACAAAGCTCACCAGTTGTCCAGAGACCTCACCACCACGATCTGCATCAGGCCAGCGAATAATCAAAGGCACGTGAATACCTGAGTCATAAACCCAACGTTTCATCCGTGGCAAACCGTCTCCATGATCACTAAAAAAGAAAACAACGGTCTCATTCAACAATCCGTCCTCGGCCAGTTCCTTGAGTAACTGCCCAACCTTCCGATCCATAGCCGCAATGTTGTCATAATGCCGCGCCAGATCCCCGCGCAGCACCTCGCTATCCGGGTAATAGGGGGGTAAAGTCACCGCTGACGGATCAGTGACGCGCGGTGACCGCTGGCGAAAAATACCGCTTTCGTGAGTCACCGTAAGATTGAATACTGCGAAGAACGGTGTTTTCTTCGCGGGACGATTGCGCCAGTGGGCCTGTTTGCCACTCTCGTCCCAGGCGGTTACAGGCGTTCGAAACTGATAATCGGTCTTGGCATTGTTCGTGCAATAATAACCGGCGGCTCTGAGATACTCCGTGAAACACCGGGCTGCAGGTGGCGGCGTTGCTTCATAGGTAGGAATGGCCAGTAATTTCGGATCCGTAATCTGCTCCAACGCGGCGGTTCGCTTCCATGTACGCATGGCCATTCCCCCGGTGGAGTGCGGGTACATACCCAGAATCAACGTGTGCCGATTCGGTGCACAAACACCATACACACCAAAGGCTCGAGTAAAACGCACTCCCTGCTGCGCCAACCGATCGACGTTCGGCGTCGGCACAGTCCGGTCACCGTAACACCCTAGACGAGGGCTCATGTCCTCCACCGTAATCCACAATACATTCAATTTGCGGGCATCTGCTGCGGCAAGTCCAGCAGGAAGCCCCAGGGCCCAGCAGGCAACCAGCAAACAGAGCAGGCGTGGCACGATATGATTCCCCCTCACAAGACCGGGATACTCAAACCACCCAACTGACCACCAGAACAAACCGGTCAGCTGACTAGTTCGATGGGCACCTGATCGATTTTGGCGGCCAGTATGAAGTCGTTTTCGCTCAATCCGCCGATGGCATGGGTCCACAATTCGATCGTTACATTGCGATATCCGGACACATGTAAATCGGGGTGGTGTCCATCGCCTTCGGCAACTTCAGCCACACGATTGAAAAACTCCATCGCCGACATGAAGTTTTTGACTTTCCATTCTTTCCGAATGCGCTGGCCATCTGCCGTCAGCGACCAGCCATTGAGATCCACTAACTGTCGACGTGAGTCCTCGAGTGTGTAAGGTTCCACACCTCCTTCGCACGGCTGGCAGCGTTTGCCAACAAGTTCTTCAACGGCTTGTACCCGCATGACTGTAAATCTCCTGTATCAATGTCTCGCATGTTTGAAATCAGTAATGAAAACGTACTGCATCCCAGGAACGGACCCAGGCACTTCGCACCCATCTATCAAAGTCTGTGGTACGTCTTGGTCCGAGTGCGGGTCTTTCACAGTTGGTCGCACGCTCCGAAAGAGTGGCCGTTCTGGAAAAGACCGTGCGCCGCATCCGGTTTTGTAGACAAATTGTACACAAATTGCGGATCGCGAAACGGCCATCCAATCACCTCATCGATGCAGTCCCGGAAGACCTGCCGTATGCTGCAAGGCAATCGGTTTCACGGCAGTCAGAGGGCGCGCCCCGGATCCGATTAACCGGATCCCAGTCGTGCTGCAAGGCAGCGGGCACAGCCCATCAACCGGAGGATGCTCGCCGAACGCGTCCAGAACCCATAGGATGATGCTCACCTGAGATGGTGACCAGGTGGCAGATACCTGCCCACTTTTTCCTGATCTGTTTCCACTCACAGCACTATGCCGTCAGAAAACCCGTCGACTCCTGAAACCAGAAGCAACCAGCCTCGTTTAGTGCGGGCCCTGGGACCGCGAATTGCAATCGCTGTTGTTGTCGGCAACGTGATCGGATCCGGCATTTTTCTCAAGCCTGGTGCGATCGCCGACGCGACCGGTGACTTTCGCTTGATTCTGGCGATGTGGATCACCGGCGGAATTCTCTGCATCCTGGGCGGTCTCTGCTTCGCTGAATTGTCTTCCATGTTTCCCCAGGCAGGGGGACTCTATGTCTACCTGCGAGAAGCCTATGGTAAACCCGTTGCCTTTCTTTGTGGCTGGAACATCGTCTTGTTTGGTACACCAGCAGGATGCGCCGCATTGGCCGTCGCCTTCATCGGCTCCTTTGCCAACGCGATCGGCTGGGATCCCTCACTGTTTGCAGAGATCAGCATGGCGGCCGTGATGATCGGCAGTATGGCACTGGTAAATATTCTGGGGGTTGTCTGGGGTGGTCGACTGCAGATGATGTTTACGCTGGTCAAGGCTGGTTTTCTTGGTCTCGTCGCCCTGACCCCCTTCGTGCTACTACCCTTTCTCGAAACTTCAGTGGAATGGGCTAATTACGGCTCGCGAATAGACCCTCATTACCCGAGTCTGGCTGGCCAGATTGGTACGGTATTATTGGCCGTGATGTGGGCCTACAACGGTTGGCACGGTGTCACACCCCTGGCAGAAGAAGTGCGGGAGCCGCAACGCAACATTCCCTTTGCCCTGATCGCCGGCATCGGGATTCTGATCACACTCTATCTCGCAGCCAATCTCGCCTACCACGGTGTGTTGTCCATGGAGGAAATGCGAGCGGCCGGAGATCACGTGGCCGAACGAATGGTCGGCAAACTCCTCGGTCGGTATGGCGCCGCCACAATCTCTGTAGTCATCATGTGTAGCACCTTCGGCGCCATCAATACGAATTTGCTGACCGTGCCGAGGACTTCTTTTGCCATGGGTCGCGATCGCGTTTTCTTTGCGACTCTGGGGCGTGTTCATGAAAAGTTCCGTACTCCCGCCGCCGCGATCGCCCTGATGGCTGGCATGGCAATCTTGTTGATCGTCGTCGCCGGTGTCGGCAAGCACTGGGTCGGCGGAGAAGAACAAGCAACTCCTGCCAGCCCCTCCACTTCAGCAGACAGCCCCATGCCAGCAAACAGTGCAGAACAAATCGAAGCCGCAACAGTGCTCGCAGAAGTAGCGCCACCATTCGACAACAAAGGACTCTGGCCGCGGATTCTCGACAGCTTGCGCAACGACTCACTGTTTGCCCTGTTCACCAATTTTGTCATCTTCTCAGCCAGCATTTTCTATGCTCTGGGTGTTGCTGCAGTGGTGGTACTGCGAATCCGTCGACCTGATTTACCGCGCCCCTACCGCACCTTCGGTTATCCCTGGGTCCCCCTGGCATTCCTGCTGGTATACATCTGGTTTTTGGGGCAGATCTACCTGACCAACCCGTTGGAATCCCGCATGGGCCTGGTCATTATCGCTTTAGGCCTCCCGGTCTATTGGATGTACCAAAAACTCCAATCACCAACACCAGAAAACACAGACGCTTGACCGGTATTTTGGTTTTCCTTGTGGGGGATTTTGTAATGGCACCATCGACTCTTCTTCTCTGCGCAGCCCTCATGCACCAGACGCCAATGGACAATCGTTTCAGGGAGCTGGCGAAACGCTATGTGGACGAGTCTCCCGCACTATCTCCGGTACACGCCACGACACTGGGTGACCACCGTTTCGACAGCCAGCTGGACGATCTCAGTTCTACAGCCCGCGCGCGTTCCAGGAATTTTCATCAACAAATGCTGGATGCCCTGGCAGACGTCGATCGCAAACAACTATCACGGTCCAATCAAGTCGACTACGCACTGCTTCAGCACAGATTAGAAACCGTTCTGTGGCAGACTGGCCAGTTAGCCGATTGGGCCTGGAATCCGCTGCTCTATACCGAATTGGCTGGCAGCTCGATTTACGGTCTGATGGCGCGGGACTTTGCGCCTCTCGCTCAGCGTCTGTCACATGTGGCCGACCGCCTGGAGAAATTTCCCAAGCTGTTTGAACAAATCCAGGCAACACTACAACCGCAACGTGTCCCCAGAATCCATGCTGAGACTGCGGTCAAACAAAATCGAGGCGTCTTGAGCATTCTGGACAATATGGTCCGACCACAACTGCAAGAGCTGAATGCGGCAGAACGCAACCGACTTCAGCAAGCAATGCAACGAGCACAGGAAGTTGTTGAGCAACATCAGCAGTGGCTGGAAAATCGACTACTTCCCAATGCCAATGGTGAATTTCGACTGGGGCCAGAACGCTACGACGAAAAGCTACGCTTCACTTTGCAAACACCCCTGTCACGAACCCAAATTCGGCAGCGTGCCGAATCCGAATTGGCTCGCGTGCGCGAGGAAATGTATCAGATCGCCAAGCCGCTGTACCGGAAACAATACCCTTTTACGGAATTCCCCGAGCAACCCACTGCGGCCTATCGTCAGGCAATCATTCGGGCGTGCCTGGAAATGGCATACCAGGATGTACCCCAGCGCGACCAGATCGTCTCCATCGCCAGAAAATCCCTGCAAATCACAACCGAGTTCGTCAAGTCCAAGGATCTGGTTACGGTCCTGCCAGACCCCCTGGAAATTATCGTGATGCCTGAATTTCAGCGCGGCATCGCATTGGCATATTGTGACTCACCTGGTCCGCTGGATGTCGGTCAAAAGACATTCTATGCAGTGGCACCTCTGCCAGCTCATTGGACTGACGCGCAGGTCCAATCCTTTTTGCGCGAATACAACATCCGTTCAATTCATGACCTCACAGTACACGAAGCGATGCCTGGCCATTTTCTGCAACTGGCACATTCAAATCGTTATCCTGGCCAATTGCGGGCAATGCTGGCTTCCGGTGTGTTCATCGAAGGCTGGGCTGTCTACGCCGAACAGCTGATGGCCAATGAAGGATTTCTGGATGGCGATCCCCTGATGCGGTTGATCGCGTTGAAGTGGTACCTGCGGGGTATCGCCAACGCCATCTTGGATCAGGCGATTCACACTGAAGGCATCACGCGCGAACAGGCGATGCGGCTGATGATGCACGACACATTCCAGGAAGAACGCGAAGCCGCTGGAAAATGGGTCAGGGCACAGCTCACCTCGGCCCAGCTTTCCACCTATTTTGTGGGCTATTTGGAACACATTGATCTGCGGCGGGAAACCGAACAGCTCTGGGGAAAAGAGTTTCGCTTGCGAGAGTACCACGACCGGCTCCTTTCCTTTGGATCACCACCTGTCCAGTATGCCCGAGCTTTATTGCTGGAAAAAAAGATTCCCCAGGATCGGTGATGCCAATCTCTCGGCACCGGCAGCCACCTCCACGATACGCGGTAGTTATCCCCTCATTGTCCAATGCGACGGCGGATCTTCAGCGTGCCGCAAAATGTCTCAGTACTCCGCTCTGAACGAACCGCTGACGGTAAATTCAGAGCGGTGATCGTGTTGACTCCCTGCGCAGTCGTATCCCATGCGCACAGCGAAGTGCAGTCGGTCCAGCCGCGTCCCGACGGTCAAGGGCACTGGCCCACCACCCGATAAACCAACTGAAAACTGCCCCGCACCATCGGCCAAACCTGGTCCGTCTCCATACGAACCTGCCACCACCAGATCAATCCGTAATGGATTCTCGATAAACGAGCCAGACAGATCGAAATACCCTGCCTGTATTCCTGTCTGGTCAAAACCCAGGGCAATGTTGCCCGTCCATTGAACATCCTGCCATTCTGAGAGGTACCAGGCACGCCCAGAAAATCCAATCGCCGCGGAGTCATCTTGGCAAGTAATACCACTGGGACCAAACGGCCAGTATTCCCCGCGCAGCCGCCAACGCAGCGAGGTGGCTTGACCGCCGTCAAAGATCGTGGGTAATTCCAGACGGTAACCCGCCAGACTTTCCGCACAGTCCGTAGCGAGAGCGCTTGCGACCGTTGGATTCTCCCACTCTGGATATCCATACCAAACCGTCGTGCCGATGACCGCCGCACCGCCCGCCAGGGCTCCCGCCTCCAACCAGGAGGGTATCCCATCGCCAGTCAGCCAGTCGGCAACATCCGACTGCGCGACAACTTGCTCCGCCTGCTGAAGAAAAATCTCTACGAATTCACTCGCCGTGCGCAAATCACAACTGGCAAACTGCTCGAAATTATCAGCGAAACTCGCCTGCAGTAGCAATCCATCGGGAATTTCCCAGACCTCCAGATCTGCGCAGCACTGCGAGAACACCGTCGTCCAATCCTCAGGTGAAACCGGAGCCAGCGGCGGAAACAAGGCAGGTAGATGCGGCGCGAACCAGGAGGCCAGAGAAATTGGCTCCACGCGACTCAGCTCCGCCAGAGAGACATCCACATTCGCCACTGCCCGATCTGGATCTGCACAGTGGCTCCATCGTGATTCCATCTGCCAGGGCGCTTCGATTCCTGCCGTATCGCACGGCTGATGCAAAACCCCATCCAGAGCCGCCGGATCAGTCGCAGCCAGTGGCAGAACCATGGACAACGGGTTCAATCGAGCGCGATGACTGCGGAAACCGGGCCATCGACAGGTGCGGGTTTCGGTTTCGTCAACCACGTTTTCGCCCACGACTGGGCTGACTGTGACAAGTGACACGAATGCCACCTCCGCGTCGCATCGATCTGCCTCGCCAGCCACATCTGCTGGCCCATCTGACAATTGGCCTGGCAGCGAAACCGCATCAACGGCCAATAAGTCACGACTTTCCAGTCGCTCCACCTCCACCAACCGCTGACGCGGCCGACGCGAATGCCAACGCTTGGCACAGTGTGATCTGCCACGGCGCGAGCCCCGACATCCATTGACGCTGCGTCTGGTCATACGTGAGCACCGGGCGGTAACCCGTTCGCAGTTCCCCCCCCGGCGACCAGGACCAGTCGGCTCGACCATTCTTTGTCCATTTGCTGGATGTGTGACCAGGTCCCTGTCCATTTTACTTTCCCCCCACAGGAGTTATTTTTAATCATGCGCAAACGGCACCAAACCGCGTCCCGTTCCCTCCCGTCATTCTGAGGACCCACCAGAACTCCATCTATTGGCGCACGCCGGCGCGGAGCGCCAACGACCTCACACAAGGAACCGGTCATGAGCTCACGACGCCCCACCGACGATTGCTTGGCGCTGCTGGAAGTCCTCCTCTGGAATCACTTCCTGCCAGACTCGCTCAACGCAACGACTGATCCGCAGGAGAATTTTCTGCAAACCGCTGCAAACCGTAACAGACAGATTGCCTTTACCTATCTGGACTGGCTGGCAAGTCGTGGATATGTGGCCGGGCAGCGTGCTTCCGCTAGTGGCAACCGGGATCTTGAATGTCATACGAATGACCGGAGCGCTCAGCGCCAACTGAAACTCACCGAGTCAGGTGCCCGATTCGCGGTGGCAGCGATGCGACAACAGGGGCGTTGGGAACAAATGGCCAGTTTGTTGGCAATCAGTAACCCGACCACGCGGATGACCAACCGACAGCACAGCGACCCTCTGCGTAATACCGATTCCCAGGTAATGCCTCCACGCATTGAGCAACCATACTGGGATTCGCATCACCGTGAACTCTGGCTGGGTCGTGGTCTGGTCAAAAAGATCAGGACTTCCGCGGTCAACCAGGAACGCCTACTGTCCGCTTTTGAAGAAGAACACTGGCCAGAGTGCGTTTACGATCCGCTGCCACCAATCGGCGACGTCGACCCCAAACAACGCCTCCTGGACACCGTTCGGCGATTGAACGGACACCAACTTTCCCCCCGCATCCACTTCCTGATTACACATCACGGCGAACAAGTCACCTGGCAGCATCAAGATCCCAACTAGAAGTCGTCTGGCTTACTGCAACCCTGGCCGTGTCGTGCCGCGTTCGACAGGCTCCACGAAGTGTCTCGACCTGCGCCGTGTGGCATCCACAGCCAGTGGACGATACAAAGGGTGTGGTGGGATACTATTCTCAGAGGAAGAACACGATGCGATTATTTGGCAAGAAGAAGCGTCTCGTCGATTATGCGAGCTGCGCAGGGTGAGCAGGCAAGTTGCCTCAACAGGGGACTGCACAGGTTGTGCAGGGACTACCTAAGTTTGACGATCCGGATCTGGTAATCGGCGCGGAAGACTTTAGTGATGCGGGAGTTTACCGATTGCGGGACGACCTTTTTATCGTCCAGTCGCTCGATTTTTTTCCACCTTTGGTCGATGACCCCTTCTGTTTTGGCCAGATTGCTGCCGCCAATTCGTTGAGCGATATCTTCGCCATGGGAGCTCAACCCAAAACCGCACTCAACATTGTCGGGTTTCCCGACGACCGGCTCGATTTGAAGATTCTGGCTGAAATTCTCCGCGGTGGTGCAGAACGTGTCGCTGCTGCGGGAGCTGTGATCAGCGGCGGACACACTGTGCGTGATACGGAAATCAAATACGGACTGTCCGCCACAGGGATTGTCCATCCTGACCAACTACTTACCAACCAGAAAGCGAAACCCGGTGACCGACTGGTCCTGACCAAGGCATTGGGAACCGGATTTGTGACCACAGCCTTCAAGGCACAAAAATGTCCGGACGACATCATCTCAGCCGCCAGTCAAAGTATGGCGATGTTAAACGCTGCTGCCAGTGCGGCGGCCCAAGCAGTAAACGCACATGCGGCGACAGACATCACAGGTTTCGGCTTGGCTGGCCACGCCAGTGAAATGGCGCAGGCAAGTCATGTCACGGTGGCGTTGCATTTGCCAGATCTGCCTCTCCTGGCAGGCGCAAAATCACTCGCGGAACAAGGGTATAAAACACGGGCAACCGCTACCAACCGGGCGTTTGTCGAACCGATTACCCAGATCGACGGATCACCAGATCCACAGCTTCTCGAATTTGTGTTTGACGCGCAAACATCAGGCGGGTTGTTGATCAGCGTCTCGGCAGATCGCGCCGAGGAACTGGTCAACCGGGCACAGGAGGGAGGCGCCGTTGCGAGTTCTATTGTTGGAGAAGTCCTGCCTTACGAAGAACGCTGCTTGCGACTGACAGGTTAACGGTGCGTGGTGCACGGCGGATGTCACAAAGTAGTACGCCGGGACATGCCGAGCACTTCTTCCGGGAACACCTGGTTCGGCTCTCAGTTCGTTCGGAAGCGTGCCGTTGGTGGCATAAAGACTAGTACCTCAACGCTTGCAGATTTCCGCGCAGACGTTGCCACTGGGGACGCGGACCGTATCCGCCGAAATCAGATTCCCGAGAGTACTCAACCGCGCCGCAAGATCACCAGGTTGTCACGGTGGATCACCTCTTCATACGACCGATAGCCCAACCGCTGGAGAATCGCCTCCGAACGCAACCCTTGAATCATACGAATTTCGTCGATCGGATAGTTGCTTAATCCCCGTGCCAACTCGATACCTGGGCTGGTGCGCAGAGAAACCACGTCACCTTTGCCAAAGTCACCCTCCGCATTAACGATCCCAATCGCCAATAAACTTCGGCCTTCCTCAGTCAACGCCCGACACGCACCATCATCCAGGAAGATGCTCCCACGTGTTTGCGCCGAAAGTCCGATCCAACGTTTGCGGGAACTAATCGACTTGCCTTGCGCCAAAATGAGAGTACCGACTTGCTTGCCGGCTACGATATCCGCCAGCACACCCGGTCTGTGGCCACTGGCAATGATGACGTTTTCTCCGGCCGTCGACACCAGACGGGCGGCTTCCAGCTTACTAGACATGCCCCCCGTACCTGGCCCTCCATCATGGTCATCGACAAGTGCCATGATGGAGTCATTGACTTCATGGACCGTCGTAATTGCGTGCAGTTCAGCCCCTTGGGGGTCCGTATCGTATAAACCTTCGACATCCGACAAGATCACCAGCAGTGCATCCTGCAACAAATTGGTAACAAGTGCGGCCAAACGATCATTATCACCAAATGTTACCATCAGCTCATCGACAGCTACGGTGTCATTTTCGTTGATGATGGGAATCACGCCCCATTCCAATAGCGACAACAGTGTGTTGCGAACATTGAGATACCGGCCTCGATCGTTCAAGTCATCACCGGTCAACAACACCTGTGCGGCATGTCGGCCATGTTCACGCAATGTTCGATCGTAGGCCTCAATTAAACTAGCTTGCCCTACTGCAGCCGCCGCCTGTAGTTGCGCCAGGCCGGCTGGGCGTTGCTTGAAACCCAGCTGGCTCATGCCAGCTGCCACCGCTCCCGAACTCACCAACACGACCCGGCGGCCGGTCTCACAAATCGCGTTGAGCTCTTGTGCCAGCTGGGCAATGCGTTCGTGATTCAGTGTGCCGCAATCCCGAGACACAACACGCGTACCGACCTTGACCACCAAAGTGCCTGTTGCCGAGATCTCCTGTCGCAACAAGTCCGTCATCAGATTGCAATCCCTGGAACAAAAGCGTCCGGTGGTTTTACCGGCCCCGGACACCGAAACACAGACGCTACCAGGGACTTCGCCAGACACGCCACCCGCGGAGACCATGGCCGCACAAGCTGGGCTGACTCGACGCGGCCCAGAGCGCGGTTTGAGAGCTGTTGTGACAGTCCTCCACGTGAATCAGCCTACCCATTCTGCAGTCATCGAACTTAGCTGCTAATCCGCGTCCACACAAGATTGGCAATCACGCAACCCGCACAGGACCTCCGTCACTCCACCGCCAGAAAACAATCGCAATACTCCGCACGTCGGTCAGGATCCGCGAGGATTTAGACCGTTCGACACCAACCCTCTGCCAGCCAGTGTGACGCAGACTCCATTTGCATCGCTTGAGAAATCAATCGGCATCGATAGAATGATCGTGCTAAAGCTCATTCCGGTGAACGACCTGATAGGGTCGCAACTGCCGGAAGGTCCGATTCCCAGCCGTGCACCACTTTCCGATTACGCTCTCTACCCGATTACATCAAGAGAGTGTGGCCGATTGGTAAACGCGAATCATGGTGTGAGAAAGGCCCCCGCCTGCCGTAATGAGTGAACTACGCGATGAATGCGGCGTAGCCGCGATCTACCATCTTCCCAGTGACCAGGTCAGTCCTTTGTGCGAAGGATTTGGTGCCGACCAGGCATCGCAACTAATCCCGCGCATGTTGCTGGACATACAAAATCGTGGACAGCTTTCCGCCGGTATTACGTCTTTCGACCCCACCCGCGACCAGCTGATCGACACGCACAAGGAAATTGGCACGGTCAGCGAGGTCTTTCGCCTCTCACACCGACGCGCTGCACAGGAACTGATGCAAGAATATGCTGGCAGGGCAGCGATTGGTCATGTGCGTTATGCCACCTGTGGTCTCGATGATCGCAGCTACGCCCAACCTTTTGAGCGACACCACCTTCAGCGACGCAAGTGGTTCAGCTTTGCTTTCAATGGTCAACTGGCAAATTTCCGCGAATTGCGCGAACGATTATTGAGTGACAATGACCATCACCTCGCTCGGGAAACGGACACCGAGATCATCATGCACGAGATCAGCCGCGAGGTCTCGGGCGATCGCGAGCCGCAGCTGATCGAGTTGATGCACAATATCAGCCAGAGGTTTGACGGCGCCTATAGCCTCGTACTGTTGAACTCACGTGGTGACATGCTCGTCGCTCGCGATCCGCTGGGAATCAAACCGCTCTGCTACGCAAAGGAAGGACCTCTGTTTGCCGCCGCCAGTGAAAGTGTGGCGCTCCTGAATCTGGGTTTTCAAGCGGAGAATATCCATTCGCTCGAGCCAGGCTGTGCGGTAACCATAAGCAATGGAGAATTCCGCTTGGAGCGATTTTCCAGTAGCGGTCGCAGAGCGCATTGTTTCTTTGAATGGATCTACTTTGCGAATGTCGCCAGCACGCTCGATCAGCAAAGTGTCTATCTGTCCAGAACCGCGCTGGGCGTAGAACTCGCCCAGATGGAAACAAAGTCCGGCCAAGTCACCATTGACTCGGACACGATTGTGGTCCCGGTTCCCGATACCAGTAAAGCGGCTGCGGACTCCATGGCCTTTGAACTGGGTGTACCATCACGGGAAGGATTGATTCGCAACCGATATAGTGGCCGCACCTTTATCGAAGGCGGCAGTAGTCGCCGGAACAAAGCCAAAGCGAAGTACACACCGCTCCCAGAAGTACTCGCTGGAAAACGGATTTTCCTGGTCGAAGACTCAATCGTCCGCTCGACCACCATGAAAGCCCTACTGGGTCGAATTCGAGAAATCGGCCAGGTCAAAGAAATTCATGTGCGCGTCGCCTGCCCACCGATCATTGCTCCCTGTTTTTATGGAATCGACATGTCGACAGTCGACGAACTGTTCGCACCTGGTTTCCTCAAAGGAGGCAATTTGACTCAGGAAGTACAACAAGAAATGGCGGATGCCCTGGGCGCCGATTCGCTTCAGTATCTGCCCGTGCCGGCGATCGCCCGGGCAATTGGCTACGACCGCGAAGATCTTTGTCAGGCGTGCATCACCGGTGAATATCCGACCGAATTCGGCCAGCGCCTATTCAAGATTGCATTGGAACAATCCGGGCAATCTGACACAGGGCAGAGAACCTATGAACCACTGCCAGTGACCGGCTCGGCGCGCTGATCAGACACGTGTGGCAACTGTTCCAGGTGCAACAAATTCCGCGCGGTAAACCGGCAAATTCTGCAAGCGGGTCCGTCGTTCAAAATGGGTGCGGTAATCGAGATCATGTGTTACCGGATGCTCACACACTTGCTCCGGTCCCTGCAGCGATGTGACTGCCGCAATCCGCTCGAGTGTGCGCTCATAGTAATCCTGAACATCCGTCCAAAAATGAAGCCGACCGGCGGGTGCCAGCACCCGCTGTACGTTGCGCAGAAACCGGTCGTTCATAACCCGCCGCTTGTGGTGCCGTTTTTTCCACCAGGGATCAGGAAAATAGACATGCACCGCGTGCACTTGATCCGATTCCAGAAACTGGTCGAACAGCTGCTCGGCGTCGCCCTCTAACACCCGGGCATTGGTCCGCTGCCCCCGGGCCAGACGGGCAGCGGTATACCGGGCGTACCGGCGGGCTACCTCAATGCCGAGATAATTGTGATCGGGAAACTCCGCAGATGCAGTGTCCAAGAACAATCCTTTGCCACTGCCGACCTCGATCTCCAAAGGTGCCAGACGGTCGAATAGCGAAGTCATGTCGTGTGGCACAGAGAACTGTTCCAACGCATAAAGATATTCCCGCAAGTCGATGCGTGGATCGATTCGACGCAGAGTTCGGCGTCCCATAGCTGCATCTTTCTGTACAAATGTTGCATATCTGCTGTCTTTCTAGCGAGCAGGCCCAGGGCCGTCCAGTGAGTTGGAATGACTTCCCGTTCCACACTCACAAATCGAAATTTCACCCGGTCGGGGATTGCATTTCAGGTACGGTTCATGGCTAATAGATGTTGGACCGATTTACATCCAGTCCGAGTACCGAAAACACATCCTTTGCTGCTGGCGTCTTTACTCTTGCCCGCCGAGGTATTCATGCCGCGACGTTGTGCTCAGTTGTCTGCTCTGATTTGCGTCATCTGTTGTCTTCACGTGTTGCCAGTGCTTGCTCAGCAAGAAGAAAACACGAACACGCCCCTGGTAAAACTAGGGATGCCCGCAGGCACGTTCCGCTACTGGGCGGATACATGGGGCATGGTCGGCGTTACGCTCAGTAACCGAGACAGTCAACCCCGCACACTGAAATCGTCTGTCTACTTTGAAGACAACGCCAATCTCCAATTCGCCAGGGAATTCTGGATACCCGCAATGGCTCGTCGGCGGGGATGGTGCCCAGTAAAACTCCCTGCCACATACGCCACCGGGCGCAGTGGAACCAGTAACACGACAACGATTCCTATCAAGGGAATGGTGTTTGATGTATCGGCTGGAGACGAAAAGCTGCTGCCCACTCCGGCAGGGAAACAACTCTATTCGGATCGTCTTGAGTTTGGCAGAGAAACACGGGTTACTGGCATTATCGAACACCAGGTAACAGACGCCGCGACGGGACCTTCAAAAGACAGTTTGAAGAGCAAACTAAGCGATGATAGCGAGTTTGATTACGCCTACGAAGGCGCTGTGGCAATGCATAATTTCCTGGAAGGCCAATCCGCAAACCCCACACGCCGCGTACAACAAATCTCAGACGCTTTCTTGCCCGCATTCGAAGAAGGACTGGACGGTCTCGACCGACTGGTGATCTGCAATAATCGGTTGTCTGAAGATGTGGCAGCCGCAATGGCGGTTCGCCGCTGGGTACACCGAGGCGGACTATTGTGGGTGATGCTCGACCGGGTAGACGAACGTAGCGTTTCGCTGCTTCTGGGGGAGGCCTTTGATTTCGAGATTGTCGACAGAGTGAACGTTGCCAGAATCGCGATCCATAACACTTCCACGGAACAAACCTGGCAACACCCCAGATACTTTGAAAAACCTCTCCCGTTTGTTCGCATCTTAGCTTCCTCCGGTCGCGTCGATCAAACGTTGAATGGCTGGCCTGCTTCGCTCCTGGTCTCCGCAGGAAAAGGCAAAGTCTTGTTTACAACCGTAGCCAGCGAAGCTTGGATCGTCGCCGGCGCAGGTCCCCAGGCAGAAAACGCACGGTCCGAACTGAATCCCAACCACCACGCCGGACTACCACTACGGCAACTCGCCGAAGAGTTCATGGATGTACCGCGAAAATCGCTTGTGGACGCGGCAAATCTGAAGCCCTTCCTGGTCGATCAAATCGGTTATCGCATCGTTCAAAAAAGTCTGGTGGTACTCGTCCTGGGGCTGTTTTGTCTGAGTCTCCCGATAAGCGGATTCATGCTCTGGAGATCCGGAAAACTGGAACAGCTGGTTTGGCTCGGCCCCGTGTTTGCGTTGGCAGCAACCGTGGTACTTTTGCAGTTGGGGCGACAGCATAAACAGGGAGTTCAACCTACAGTGGCAATGGCCCAGATTGTCGAAGCGACAGCCGGTACCAGCGAATTGGCTGTAAGCGGCTTGCTGGCGATCTACAACCCCGATTCGTCGACGGCGCAATTGGGAAGTACCAACGGAGGCACCTTTATTCCCGACCTGGACGACCAGCAACAAACCCGTCGTATGGTGTGGACCGGTCTTAACACCTGGCACTGGGAGAATGTGACGCTGCCACAGGGTATTCGCACGGCAGAATTCCAGGCCTCGGTGTCAACGGCGCAGAGCGTGGAATTCCGAGCGTCATTTGGCCCCGACGGAGTGCTTGGCCAGCTTACGGGAAAAGCTGCCTCCGAGATCAAAGACCCGTTGCTGGCACTACCTGGCGGAAACCGGTTGACCATGCGGATCCAGGAAGACGGCACCTGGGTGTCCGGACCTGCAGATTTACTGCCTCCCAACACGTTTACCCGCGCAGAACTGGTCACCGACGCCATGAATCGCCGCAAGGCAATCTATCAACACTTGTTTGAACAGAATAGCGGGACTTTCCCTCGTCAACCGTACTGGATCGGCTGGACTAATCCCTACCTGACTGGCTTTACGTTTGGCCCGGAAGTCGAGCGAACGGGTGAAGCCTTGCTGCTGGTGCCCATCCTCTGGACCCCGACACCTCCTGGAACCAAGGTCACGGTACCCTCTGCGTTCTCAATCTGCCGGTCGGTAGCTGGACCCGGACGAACAGGTATCAGCTCGTTGTTTCGAGCAAGTGGACCCTGGCTCGAGTCCTCCTTGGAATCAAGCACCTGGCTCCGATTTCAATTACCCGACCAGGTACTGCCTCTCAGCCAGGTCAGCGGTACTCTAAAACTCGACATCAAGGCCCCTGGGTGGCAAATCAAGGTATTCCAAGTGGCTGGTGAAAAAGTAATTCCAATCGCCACCCAATCTGGAACGAGGCAATACAGTTTTGAGGTGGCCGCCGATGGATCCTGGGTACCCGATTCTTCCGGGGGCCTGACGATTGGCATCCAAATGTTGCCCGAGGTAGCCGCGCCGGACGGAAATCTCGATGAACAAACAATCTGGCAAGTCCAATCCATTGGATTGGACGTCCGCGGAACAACATCGCAGTAAATCAGGAAGATCTAATCGAACGGGTGACCATGTTTGACTAAAACGTGTGTTCACCACAACGAATGAACACCCCACACAACAGGCATCCGGTAGCGGGAGATTCATGTGAGTAACGAAGACTCGGTAGTTGTTACGAATAATCTGACCAAGCGTTACGGTGAATTCACGGCCCTCGACAGCCTTTCCCTGAACGTCAATCGCGGCAACATCCTGGGGTTGATTGGTCCTAACGGCGCTGGCAAAACCACCGCCATCAAGATGTTGGTGGGGATGGCCCGCCCCACTGCCGGTAGTGCTTCGATCGCCGGGGTTGATTGTTACCGCGAGGCGCGACGCATTAAACGTCTGGTCGGCTACATGCCCGACCGATTCGGTTCCTACGACAACATGCGGGTCTATGAATACCTCGACTTTTTTGCCGCCGCCTTTGGGATTTCAGCGTTCAAGCGCAAGCGGCGCATCGAAGCTGTCATGGAAATCACCAAGTCCACCTACATGCGTGATCGTTATGTGGAAGCGTTGAGCCATGGAATGCAACAACGAATTGGGATCGCGCGGACTCTGGTACACGATCCGGAAGTACTGATCCTCGACGAACCTGCCAATGGGCTGGACCCAGAGGCGCGCGTGGAAATGCGTGATTTACTGCTGCAATTAGCAAAGATGCAAAAAACTCTGATCGTAACCAGCCATATATTGCCAGAGCTATCCCGCATCTGCGATCAGGTTGCGATCATCAGTAGTGGCAAGTTGCGTGCCTTTGGAACGTTGGCTGAAATCGCGCGCCAAATCAGTCGCAATCGATTTCTAGAGGCCCAATTGAGCTCAGTAGAATCACTGGATCTTGCCACAACATTGGTCCGGGAGCATCTCGAAGAAGATGCTGAAGTCACGCCCTCCAAGACCGAATCGGTCGTGCGATTTCGGACTGCCAAGGATGAAACCGTGTTGGGCGATCTGCTGGCCGCTTTGGTCCAGAATGGAATCCCCGTCACACAATTTCGCGAACTGCAAACCGATCTGGAAGATGCTTTCCTGTCAGTTACGCGAGCAGACGCCGCAGAATCAAACGCCGCAAAGGCAAACGACGCAGAGTCAAGCGACGAGAATTCAGAAACCGCTTGATTCCACGAACCCGCGCATCGAACACCAGCCCATCAACGCGGCCACGCTAGTCGTTCCTAGAACGGTGAAAATGAACGTGCCGCCACACACCCTGTTGACGCTCCCAGATGCGGGTTTCGTCATACCGCTTGGTCTCTGGAGTACCGTCCGCTAAGGTCTGCTGTACGAGTCGCACGTAACTGACGACTGCAACGTCAGGTCCCAGGATGCGCACATGCGGTGCTACCATGGTGTTCACGTGGTTCCCTAAATGTCCCCCCAGGTCAAAATAAAAACGATGGAACTCCATCCCTTCAACCAATTGACCACGCGCTTCAGGTTCAAACGCAGTCAAACCGGGATCACAGATCGCTTCGTAGGCCTGCCAATCACCGGAACAAATCGCCTCCAGCAATTCACCTGTACGTTGAATCAGTTCGCGCTGTAAACTGTCGCTCATCTTGCGCCCGCCCCTTCCATTCCAGGAACCTGCGCAGCACCCAGGCTGCGTCACACGCACTATAGCGATCGTAGCGACTATCGGCTTCCCGAATCACACTGCAAAAGCGACTTTTCTTGTTCGATTTGGAAACCTCTAGTAGACTGAAATTTGGTCTCTTGAGGACTTCTGCCGCACCCTCTGCTGGCCAGAGGGTGTCGGCCAAATCGGTAGACCATTCTTTCGCTCACCCCACCCGACAATCGGTGTTATGGCCTCTTCTGACCATCCTGCAGGGCATTGTTCCAGCCAATACCATTACAGCAGCACTCACCAATGCCTGTTGCTTGTTCTCGGCATGGTTTTGACAATCTGTTGCGCGTGCCAACACGAAAATCAGATTCCTCTTTATCCAGTCCAGGGGCGGGTCTACGTCGACTCGCAACCGGCCGAGGGGGCACTCGTGGTACTTCACGCACTTCACGACAACCCCACGAACGCTCCACAACCGCGAGGATTTGTCGACAAGAATGCACATTATCAACTCAGTACTCACTCGCGACACGACGGCGCACCCGTGGGCAAATACGCAGTCACGGTTTTGTGGCGCAAGCAAAGCGACGAAGACGATCCGGGAGAACTCCTGGTACCCCGTCATTACCTGGACCCCAAACAATCTGGATTGCACGCCACGATTGTTGCTGGTAACAACACGTTGAAAGCCTTTCATCTCACCAGCGAATAGGCGCCCATGGACAAGCGATCTGCCTGCCGACGTACCGCTTTCACTCTCGTTGAGTTACTTGTGGTTATCGCGATCATCGGAATGCTCACTGCGCTGCTATTGCCTGCCGTGCAAATGGCACGGGAGAGTGGTCGGCGGGCAACCTGTGCGAACAATTTGCGGAATCTGGCATTGGGACTTCACCAGTTCCACAACACTTTTAGAGCACTGCCTCCGGCGCGAGTACTGGGACCATTTCCACGACTAAAAATCCGCCGCCAGGTGGAACACAGTTGGGCTATTTTCAACCTTCCCTATCTCGAGCAAAACAACCTGTACAAAGAATATTCACTGCACCACGACTTCCGAGATCCGGTCAATGCCGCCGTCGTGCAGACCAGTCTGTCAATCTTTCTGTGTGCCTCAGCCCCCGTGCGCCACCACGACCAGTTTTCCAGCGGAGGCTATCAGAATTGGCAAACTGCACCGGGGGACTACGTGCCGATCATGCGGGTCGACCGCAGCCTGTCTCAGAGTGGATTCTGCGACAAGATCTCGAATTTCCGTGGCGCCATGAGTAGTAATCAAATGACACGCTTCAGCGACATTAAAGATGGACTGTCCTATTCCTTGCTGCTTACAGAAGCAGCTGGCCGGCCGCACTTGTGGGTAGATGGTCGTTTCCTTCCACAAGTACGGATTCGCGGAGCCGGATGGGGTGACGCACGCAACGCTTTCAGTATTCACGGAGTGACCGAGGACGGTTCCTTTTCACCGGGGAGGTGTGGCGTGAATTGTACCAATGATCGAGAGATCTTTGCCTTCCATCCAGGCGGCGCCAATGTTGCCATGGCGGATGGTTCGCTCCGTTTTCTTCCCAAGCACCTGGGAATTCGTGAAACCTGTAGAATGGTCACCATCCGAGGCAATGAGCCCATTTCCGACGCCGGTCTTTGATGCAAACAAAACAGAAACAACTTTTCGTCCTGTGTGTTCTGGCAATCGGCCTGGTCGCGTTGTGGCTGGAGCCTGGTGGGCGTTTACGCGGCCGCCTGCAGGGTGAAGCGTTCTTTCAAGGTTACCCTGTCCACTACTGGCAACGACAACTGCAAAGCAGTGATCCCGTCGTGATAGAAACCACACGTGCGGAGTTGGCCGCTGGTCGTCGATCTGCAACCGAAGTGTTACGCACTCTCCTCGTAGCACGCTCAACAGCCAATTGGGATACTTCAACCAGTCGTTGTGCTGCGGCCGAAATTCTGACAGCCATCGGTGAAGAGGCTGCCGAGGCAGGCGAAGATGTCATCAGTGCACTGTCAGACTCGGATGTCTACTTGAGACGTATTGCCGCCGGAGCAGTACCTGCGGTTGGGGTCCCCGCGTCCCAGGGAATCCCTGCTCTGCTGGATCTGCTGCAACGTGAACGCTCGGTGGAAGTCTTACGGGCCTTGAGCGAGTACGGTGGTGAGGCACAGCCCGCGCTGACAGAACTCAGCAAGGTGCTGCGTGATCGATCACTGCCCACAGAAATCCGCTGGAACGCTGCCCGAACCATTGGCAAAGTACGAGAAAACGCCGTCAGTACGGTCCCTCTGCTGGTCGAACACTTGCAGGATGACGAGGCAACCGTGCGCGAACATTCGGCGGAAGCGCTGGGAGACATCGGTCCGGCAGCCGCAGCATCGGTCCCTGCGCTGGTGGCAGTTTTAACGGATACCGCCACACGAGTACGACGCGACGCAGTCCGCTCGCTGGGGCAAATCGGGCCTGCTGCAAAACCGGCCGTGCCCGCTGTACTCAAATTACTTGAAGACCCCGAATCGATCGTGCAGCAGGCCGCTCGAACCGCGCTGCAGACACTTGCCCCAGATCAATTGCCCAAACCCGCAAACGAAGATTCTACTGCTCCCTGACCATCCTCCGGTCGGCGGAGCGAAGGATCGCGACTTCGCACCAATTCCATGTCATTGTCGGAACCAGCGCAGCGCCACGACAGTGTCCAGAAAACACCCCACTGGGGTGTGATTGCCGATGACTTGACCGGCGCGTGCGATTGCGGTGGCGCCTTCACGCGTTATGGATTCACAACCGGTGTTTATTGCAATGGGAAATTGTCGGGACAGAGATCCGATGACGTGATCGTCATCCCCACCTACAGCCGTGGGATCTCACCGCACACTGCGTCGGAACGCGTATATCAAACATCGCAACAACTGGTAACCCAGCATGTGCATGGGTATTACAAGAAAATCGATTCGACACTCAAAGGGAACCTGAGAATCGAAATCGAGGCCGCTCTCTCCGGCTTGCAGCGGAGATTGGCCGTTGTCGCTCCCGCTTTTCCAAGAATGGGACGCCGCATTATCAATGGCGAATTGCGATTAGGTGAACAGCGCGAACCCTCCCAGAACCACTTGCCCAGTCTGCTGACCAGTGGCGTTTCAGCCACGATCGAAACGATCGATAGTTCGCTCGTCGCCTGCGGTGGACCGGTCTTGGTCAATAGGCTTCAGGAGTGCATGCGGCGGGAGGTGAAGTTTGCCGTAGTCGATGCGGTTGACGACCAGCACCTGGCCACGATTGGCAAAGCCTGCCACCAATTGTCCCAATCGGTCCTCGCTGTCGGCTCTGCGGGACTCGCCTACCATTTGGCCCGTGAGTCCGCCCCCACAGACCCACAAAGAATCGGACCAACGCGCACACCCGGTCACCACGAAAACGTATTGCTGTTTATTGGATCGACAAACCCGGCGACCCATCATCAACTGCAAAACGTGCTTGACGCTGGTGCTACAGTCACACCAGTGGCAGAGACATGGACACTTCAGGAACTAGAATACGCGCTGCACAAAGGCCGGCACGTAATTGTCCCGGTCCACTGGAATGGCCGTCAGGAGCTGGAGTACCTTGGCAGCTTGCTGGCGACCGCGGCAACATGGAAACCCGCTGGAGTCGTGTTTTCTGGTGGCGATACAGCACAACTGATTTGTGAGCTGGCGACCGTCGAAAAAATAGAGTTGCAACGAGAGGTCACACCGGGGATGCCCCGAGGAATCCTCTGGGGCGGAATTCTGGCTGGCACACCCGTCATCACCAAGGCAGGAGGATTTGGTAACGGCCGGGCACTTCAAATCGCCATCCACGACCTCTGCCAGAACTTCTAAAGCAGAGCCAAAGCCACCTCCCAGGACCGCCCAGCAAAGGCTTGACACCCACTGAATTCCATCGCTGCCCAAAGGCAATCCGGGTGCCGGGTTCCGTTGCCGAGAGAAGCAGACAATATTAGTGTAATGCAGCGTGCTCGCTGGAAGCCTGATCGCGTCACTGGTGCCACACTATACCGTCTATGTTCTGCCAGCTTCGCGGCCACACACCCGGAAAAGTCCCCACACAGCGCGCATCCATAATAAACGAGTGATATTCTACCGTACCCGCCTGCTTTGGAATCGGGCTGGTTATTAAAGGCACGCGCGTTCTCTCTCTATTGAAATCTGACAGAAAATGGTTGATTCGAGATTGCCTACGATTGCCCTGTCGATGGGTGACCCCGCCGGTATTGGCCCTGAAGTCACATTCAAGGCACTTACTGACCCCAGTATTCGCTCGTTGGCGCGTTGTATCGTCGTGGGGGAAGGCTGGCTGGCAAAATCGCTGGGAGCAGAGCTGGCATTCCAACCCGATGCTATCGTGACCGATTTGGACACGGCGCCACCCGAGGCGAGTGCCGTCGTTCTGGATACTCAATTCCTGGACGCGACGGAATGGAAAATCGCAGAAGTCAGTGCCAAAAGTGGCCAGGCGGCAGTCGAATATGTTCGCCGTGCAACCGAACTCTGTCAGCAAGGCGCAGCGATTGCGATCGTCACCGCTCCTATCAATAAAGAAGCGGTTGCCCTCAGCACGCCTTCTTTTGTGGGCCACACCGAGTACATCGCCGAGCAGTGTGGTGCCGATCAGTCGCGGATGCTGCTTGTCAATGACCGCTTGCGCGTGGTACACGTCTCCACGCATTGCAGCCTGTCTCAAGCTACGCAGCTAACCACCAGCCGAATTCTTGACACCATTGTCCTCGGTTCCGAAGCGGTCCGCGCACTAGGTTTCCCCACCCCTCGCATCGCAGTCTGCGGACTCAATCCACATGCCGGTGAAAACGGCATGTTTGGGATCGAAGAGAGCGAGTTCATCCAACCAGCTATCGAGGCCGCTCGGCAACAGGGGATCGCATGTGACGGCCCTCTCCCGGCCGATACGCTGTTCGTCCAGGCAGTGCGCGGCAAATACGATCTGGTCGTCGCGATGTATCACGATCAGGGCCATATTCCAATGAAAGTACTGGACTTCGAACACACGGTGAACGTGACCTTGGGTTTACCCATCATACGGACATCAGTCGATCACGGCACGGCCTTTGATATCGCAGGAAAGAACATGGCAGATCCGGAAGATATGAAGACTGCGATTCGGCTGGCGGTCTCCATGGCAGATCAGTAACCCGTAAACGACTCCCTCCGCAGCACCATGACAACAACCGGTCTCCATGGGCCAGGGTACAAGTAGCAGCTCATTCATCCACAAGTTCAACACGTATCGGTGCACCATCCGGAACGTCACTGAGTTGGGAACAATCGCCGAGTACCTTGCCCACCGGGTTCACCGGGCTGGCCGCGCGAGGTTCCTCACCATGCGACGCGGGGGTCGACCCAAAAAATATGCAAAATGCTTGTCCGGGCGGCCAGTAAGCGAGTTCGCCCACTTCCATTTCCTCGCGTGCTTCGGGACCGGCGCCCTGGTGCACTGCAACAGGACAATAGATTTCCTGGCCCCAGCGGTTTACAGAACCGGTCAAGGGCAAGGCGGTGAACAACGCCAAAGCGGTCTCCGTCTCGGTCAATTCAGCCAACAGGCGGACTCCCCCGGCCGTGATTTGGATTCGCTGTCTCATCGCAAGTCACCTCGGTTCACCTGGCCAGAGCTGGTACATCGGCCCCAGCCCGGTGAGCGTCCATACGGCCCTGTCGCGAGAGAAACCGCACCGTCCCGGAGTTCATTCCAGGATCCAATGAAGTACGCCAGAAGCAAGTGTTGGTCGATTTTCTCGGGCGCCAAAGTGGGGTATGCTGGTCGAACTCAAAGACCCATCGTAAATGGGAAGTTGTCACCGTGGAAACACAGATCTGGCTCAAACTTCTTTGCGAGGAATGAAACATGCTGGCTGTACGATTTCTTGTCGGCGTTGCGATCGCACTCGGGTCTTACACTTCTTTGAGGGCGGCAGATTTGCCACTCCTTGAAGTTGAAGCACAACCGATGAAAGCCCAGGCCAGGCGTGTGGCTGCGGCGCTGCAGTTTCTTGGCCAGCCACTGACGCAACAACAACAGCAGGCACTTGACGCAGCAGTGGCCGAAAGCGATGAAAATCAGGCCACCAATGCGATCCAGAAGTTGTTTGACTCGATGGCGCTGGCAATGGTGCACATTAACCCTGAACAACGTGTCAAAGTGGAACGAGGTCCGGCGGCGGCGCAACTCCACCAGAGTGGCTGGACGCTGTTTCTGGTCAAGGTACACAACGAACCGGGAATCAATCCCCAGTTAAATGCGACTAGCCCGAACGCGGTACCCGTTGTACGTCGCTCGACAGGATCCAAGAGCCCAAAACAGGATGTCAAACCACAGGACATCGCTGACCGCTGGCTGGATCTGATGACTTTCGATCAGAAGCCTTTGACGAAAACACTCACCGGACTAACCGTCGAATATCGCATCCTGCAACTCTATAGCCGTGATGCCGGGAAACGCGAAGCCAAACTCTCTTTCAACGTTGGCCAAGGCTCTCAGGATCTTGGATTTCGTAACGAGTTAAACATACTCTTCCATTGCAAACCTGCGGTACGCGTAACGCTGGAAGTCATTGATGACGATGGGCAACCGACCACAGGTCAGTTCATCTTTCGAGATTCCAACGGTCGTGTTTACCCGGCGCGCACGCGTCGACTGGCCCCTGACTTTTTCTTTCACGACCAGATTTACCGCGACAGCGGGGAAACCGTATTGCTGCCACCCGGCACCTTCCAGGTGACCTATTCAAGGGGACCAGAATACCGAATCCTGCAGCGGCAAATCACCGTCCCCAATGCACCCACCAACCAGCAGACATTTCGCCTGAAACGCTGGATCAAGCTGGCAGACAAAGGCTGGTTCTCGGGAGACCATCATGTACACGCAGCCGGTTGCTCGCACTACGAAGCGCCAACTCAAGGAGTTGATCCGGCCGCGATGATGCGCCACATTCGCGGCGAAGATCTCAACGTGGGCTGCGTGCTGACTTGGGGACCCTGCTGGTATTTCCAGAAAGATTTTTTTGAAGGCAAGGTACATGCGTTATCGACACCCAACAACCTGATGCGTTACGACGTTGAAGTTTCCGGATTTCCCAGTGATCACTGTGGACACCTCTGCTTGTTGCGTTTGTCAGAAGACGATTATCCGGGAACGAAACGCGTCGAGGACTGGCCGAGCTGGGACCTGCCCATCCTCAAATGGGGTAAGAAGCAAGGGGGCGTTGTTGGGTTCTCCCACAGTGGCTGGGGCCTCCAGTTGCCAGATTACCTTCCCGATGGCACGCGTGCATTTCCCAGTCGTCGTTATGGCGGCAGCGACTCCAGTTGGAAGGGCAAAGCACCTGCCACGCTGCCCGACTATGCGATGCCTCGCTTCGATGGGATTGGCGCCAACGAGTATGTTGTCGATGTTGTCCACGGAGTGTGCGATTTCATTTCAGCTGTCGATACACCTATCACCTGGGAACTGAATGTCTGGTACCACACTCTCAACTGTGGCTACACATGCCGCATCAGTGGTGAAACAGATTTCCCCTGTATCTACGGAGAGCGGGTAGGACTGGGACGTGCCTACGTGAAACTCGGGGAAGAGCAGGAACTCAGCTACGATAATTGGGTCTTCGCGTTGCGCGATGGACGTAGCTACTGCAGTGATGGCTTGTCCCACCTCTACGACTTTCAGGTCAATGGACTCGGTGTTGGCGAACGCGGGGATGCAGGGCGCCCCAGCTTCCTGGCCGTCAAAAACAATCAAAAATTGACGATCGGTGTCAACGCCGCAGCGTTACTCGCTGAAACTCCCCGAGATGACATCCGCAACCGACGGCTAGACGTCCAACCGTACTGGCACGTTGAGCGAGCTCGGGTCGCTGATACACGAAAAGTCCCCGTGGAGTTGATCGTCAATGGCCAGTCGGTAGCACGACAAGATCTCACCGCCGACGGTAGCATTCAGAATCTCTCTTTCGATTACAAACTGGACCGCTCAAGTTGGGTCGCGCTGCGAATTTTCCCTAGCGCACATACCAACCCGATTTTCGTCGAAGTCGACGGCAAGCCAATTCGGGCCAGCAAACGGAGTGCAAAATGGTGTCTGGAAGCTACCGAGACCTGCTGGAACTCGAAGAAGAAAGGCATTCGTGACACAGAGCAGGCTGCGGCTGTGAAAGCTTATGACAAGGCCCGGGAAGCTTACTCACGCATTCTGCAGGAATCATTTGACGACGAATAATAGTCACCTGGCTGCGGTCCATCCAATCGTCTGGCCGGAATCGCGGCAGCGCTGCTGACTGGATTCGGTTGCGTTCTGCGTCTTTCAAGTTGTTGGCGTGGACGCTCCGAATTGCAATCGCTGCAGGTCTACATTACCACCCGAGAGCACCACGCCTACACGTTTGTGCTCTCGGGTGAATTCGCCTTCCAGTAATTCCGGTGACTCGAGCAAGCCTGCCAGGGGAACGGCGGCCGACGGTTCGACAACCAATTTGGCACGTTCCAGAATCAACTGCATCGCGCGCAAGATCGTGGCCTCTTCAACGCGCCAAATAACGTCAACCAGTTTTCGAATAATCTTGAAATTAATGGAACCCAGACTGGTTAATAGCCCATCAGCGATTGTCTGGGGCGCAACTGACGGAACCCAGGTTCCTGATTTCCAGCTGCGGTACGCATCGTCAGCACCGCGCGGTTCGACCGCGATGACTTGAATCTCAGGCTTGAGCGCTTTGGCGGCAACTAATGTCCCGGCCAACAAACCACCGCCGCCGACGGGCACGACAATCGCATCTAAATCGGGAACTTGTTCCAGCATTTCCAGTGTCGCAGTTCCCTGACCGGCAACGATCAACTCGGCGTCGTAAGGATGGATCAAAGCACCGCCGGTGGTTTCCAGAATCTCCCCGGCAGCAGCCTCCCGGGCAGCCAGGTTTGGTTCACAGAACGTAACCGTCGCCCCATACCCCTGTACCGCAGCGATCTTTACCTCCGAGGAATTCGACGGCATCACAATCTGAGCCGCACTGCCCCGTCGATCCGCAGCTCGGGCGAGCGCTGCGGCATGGTTACCTGATGAATGGGTCACAAACCCGCGCTGCGCCACGGCGTCCGATGCGGCAAACACCGCATTACATGCGCCGCGCGACTTGAATGCTCCCGCTTTCTGCAGATTTTCGCATTTAAGGAACAGACGTGTCCCGGCCTGCAAATCCAATTGGCGACAGGTGATCACCGGAGTGCGATGAATGTGTGGTCGAATACGCGCTTGGGCTTCTTCGACATCCTTCAAATCGACCGGAAGTGTCATACACTCACCACACTATGGAATCTTCACTACCTGTCAGATCCTGCGATCAACCACGTTCCCAACGGTTGACATTCATCCCTGGTGCCACGCTCGGCATGTTCGCCGGCTTGTTCGCACCAAAAAAATCACCTTGGCGATGATTGGGACTCTGAAATAACTCACGGACTTCCGTCGGCAATTGCTGCAGCTCTGTCGATGACCACTCGTCAACAGGTTGCACCGGGCCTGCCCACGCAGGACGGTAAGAAATCGCCAGCATGCCGCGTGACCGCGTTCCCGTGTTCGGATAATTCCCGTGAAAGACCTTATGATTTAGCAGCACCGCTGAACCGGCTTTCAAGGTGACCATCACTTCGTCCGGGTGCGCTGAAAAGCGCTGATAGGGATTGGCATCAGCATGCATACATAAATGGGAGCGTGGTACGACGCGGAAGGGCGACACGTCTGGCGTCAAATCATCCAGGTAATACAAAACACGCACCGTCCAGGGACAACTTCCTTCGTAGCCAAAAATCTCTGATCCGTACGGCTGTCCGTCCGTGTGCAGACTGATTCCGGGATGCCCCGGTTCGCTGCGGGCGTAACCATACGTCATGAAAATCAAGTCCTGTCCGAAAAGCTCGCGGAGAAATGCCAGTGTCGGCGGGTGGGCGATTAATCGAGTTATAGCACCGCCGTGGAACTGGATCGAGGAACAACCACGCTGGTGTTCGCTGTAATCGACAGGAGTTGTTTCCAGCTCGGCAACTTCAGCCTGCAGACGCACTACTTCGGGAGCAGACAATAGATTGGGCAGCACGAGATACCCCTCAAGCTCAATCTGCCGGATGCGCTCTCCCAGCGACAGCAGAGACCAATCGCGATCATCGACCTGTTGCGCTTCATGCATATCGATCTCCCAACTCCCAGTCGACGCACGCCATAACGTTTTAATGTGACATTTCAAATCACTTGAAAGAATACTTTCCGTTACTGATCCGCTGGCTGGGTTGCCCTGAATTTCTCTGCCAGCTGTGCTAACTGTGCGTCCAGTTCCTGACGTTCGACAAGCAGTTCCCGCACCGCTGCCCGCTTGGAAAACCAGCGCAACAAACTAATCGTGTTACCTGTCCAGTACGGCCAGGCACGCCAATAATGCAGGCTCGCAATGCCCAACACCGGCATGGCGACGGTCAGAGGTAGCGCCCCCGCGGGCCAGAGGTACCGCAATCCGGAAAAACCGAGTAGATACCAGCCCAGATAACCAGGTATCCCAACTAATAAGCGGTACATACTGACTGTAGTCTTCCCGATTCGTGTAAATCGGGCAGCGATCGAACGAACCAGGAAAAACGGCAGCAGATGAAACAGGGTCACCGCCAGCACAGGCACCAGCGCCACCACACCTGCCAAGGCCAGCAGGAAAGTCACCAGGGCCGCAGTCACGCTGTGACCTTGCGGTGCGATCGTCGCCATGCGCAGCCCTAGACCAGCTGCCCGCTCTCGAAAGTTCTTGATCCTGGCAGACAGTTGTTCCACGAGCGAACGATCGGCAGCCGCAAAATAATTGATTGCCTCGGCAATCCGTTTGCGTCGATACAGGAATGGTACTTTACTGGCAGGGTCAATGCGGACAGGAGGCGCCAGCGCTTCCAGGTCTTCCAGCCAATCGGACCATTCCGGCTCCGCCAGGTGAATCGTAACCTGCTGCATCCGTGTTTGCAGTTCCTCAGTCAACTGCCGAGCCAACCGGCGCGGGTCTTCCTCGCCCGCGGCCTGTCGCTCCGCCAGCCAGGAAGCAA
>CEUS01268099.1_pt1 | contig 45797 bp, 38 predicted proteins | sample 427031 | NCBI WGS metagenome assembly CEUS01 (sample SAMEA2622837, study PRJEB7988) | marine metagenome | biome: marine biome (ENVO:00000447); feature: marine epipelagic mixed layer (ENVO:xxxxxxxxx); material: "saline water (ENVO:00002010), including plankton (ENVO:xxxxxxxx)" | depth 140 m | reverse complement strand
AACCTTATCTCCATAGCCATGAACAAAGATTACGCCGTCATGAACAAGAGGAGATGCTTCACTAGGTCCTGCAGGAAGAGTCCAAGACCATGCCACGCGCATGTCTGAAACGTTGTCCGTATTAATTTTATTTAAGGGACTATATCCGGACGCGTCGTACGTTCGTCGCCATAACAACCAATCACCAGGGTCAGCGTTTTGGAGCATCTCGTCTGTTACTGGTCTTATAGAGTCGAGAGGGTTACGCCGTACCGGTACGGGTGGAAGATTTACACCTGCCGACAAGCCTCCACCTTGTGACCGCCACCCTGGCGACAAGGTCGCTAACGCGCTCATGTCAGTCGGTAGTTCTGTGGAACTCGATTCGATCCCGTTTTCTTGAAGCATAAAAGCTAACAAGTGAATATATTCATCATCGCTCAGGGAGCCAGGCCGGTCTTGAGGCATGGTAGTTGCCGTTTCGTTGAACAGCACTTCTAGGGAACGAACCTGCCATTTTGATTGAAACTCGACACCACGCAGTGGAGGTGCGAAGGGACCATCATCAAGATTTTCGCCATGGCATGAGGCGCAATTTTGTGAGTAACTGGCTAGTCCTGCGTCCGCCTGTTCGATCGTATAGGATGCCGGTGTGCGTTGTGGCTGTTGCGCCTGTATGTTGAGGCTGTTTGTACTGATTGCACAAAGGACAATCAGAAGATGTGAGAGTATGTTTCTGGTGCGCATGAGCAGAACGTATTGTCGTAATATTTGGCGATGGTTAAAAGTCATGGATATCCTTATTACGGTTATTGCAGCTAGGGCAAAGACGCCCTCCATAATAGAGTTACAATTCGAACCGTTACTACTCTACCGAAAAGGTTGAAACACAGAATGGATTCTGTTTCATTCAGCTTCGATTATATGGCTAAATAGGTGTATAAGATGTTATTTAGGAGGCTTAATATGTTCCTTCGAATTTGTCGTCTGTCTACGTTTTTTGTGGCTTACTGGGTGGTTCCAAGCATTCTGTACGCACAATCGTCTGTTGCGACTGTTCACGGACAGCCTGATATCCAGGGTGTATGGGTGAATTTTGACCGTACTCCACTCGAAGTTCCCATAGAATCAGATTCCCAGCGCATAGATGCACTTGAACGTTGGTTTCCTGGATTAGTGCTAACTGCTGAAGGAATCCGAGGAATTACTGGACCCAATCCTGGGGGGCTGTCAGATTTTCTTGGAGAAGGAGATGGGGAAGGACATTCTTCAAAACGAAGTTCTCTACGTAAGTCCATGGTAATTAGTCCATCAAGTGGTCGTGTGCCAGTGCGGCCACAGGCGGAAGAACAAAAAAATTATAATTTAAGACACCTAACAGATTCTTACCGTCTTCATACCCCCTGGGAACGGTGTATAACTAGGGGGGTGCCAGGCGGAATGATGCCGGCGGGATATAACAACGCATATCGTATATTGCAAAGTGAGAATTACGTCATCATTCTGTATGAAATGATTCATGAACCCAGAATAATTCCACTTAACACAACCTTCCCTGTAGCTGAATCAATCCGTCTCTGGAATGGTAATTCAAGAGGCCATTGGGAAGGTAACACTTTAGTTGTTGAGGTTACGAACTATCGAGCTGAACAAGTAGGCACAATCGCGACGGGAATTTCCACAACGGCGACGCTAAAAGGTATCCCCCAGAGTGATGCTATGAAGGTTGTTGAGAGATTTACTTTGGTAGATGACGAGACGCTTCAGTATGAAGTAACCATTGAAGATCCTGAAGTGTATTTTTCTCCTTGGACCGTGTCGATGCCTTTGCATAAAGATAATGACTACGACATGTACGAGTACGCTTGTCATGAGGGAAACTACGGATTACCCAATAGTTTGAGTGGAGCTCGAGCAGACGAGTAGCGCTAACAGTAAAACAACAGTTGCGTTTCCGTTGTGTCCTCAGTGTTCTGTGACATTCTAGATGTGTATCATAAGGATGTGATGACAAGCACTTGGTTTGTAATAGGGGCACTTTTTGCAGGGATTGGTGTGGTACTTGGAGCGTTCGGTGCACATGGATTACGAGACAAGCTTTCAGTCGAGATGCTCGTGGTTTTTGAAACCGGTGTGCGTTATCAGCTGTTGCACGCAATTACGTTACTTATGGTTTCGTGGGCATCGTCCAGATGGCCTGTTCCAGGTGTGAATTGGGCCGGGTGGTTGTTTGTCGCAGGCATTTTAATATTTTCCGGAAGTTTATATGTACTGGCGATTTCCGGTATACGTTGGCTTGGAGCTGTTACGCCCCTTGGCGGGTTGTGTTTAATCTTAGGTTGGGGCATTCTAGCCGTAAGCGTATTCCGGGCTTCGTAAAAGAAAAAGATGTTATTTTGGTGACAAATCCCAATAGCTTCGATATTTACCCGATTCAAATCCAGTTACAAAATCCGTAAAGTTTTGAACGACTGTTGAGCTGTAGGATTGCACATTGTTGGCAGGAAAACCTCGCCTCTGGTTAAAAACACTTCTAATAATCACGCTGTTTTTTTTGTAAGGAAGCCGGGATAGATTGTTTAGATATCTGCTAAATAATCTATTCTGAAAGAGATAGAATTCGACGTTGGATGTATAAAAAGCCGATACAGATTTTCCTTCTGACGACAAATAATCACCAAGAGTTTTAATCGCATGACTTCCTGCAAAATTTCCAACAATAGGAATGATGCGATCTTTTAGGTGAAGCTGACGGACAAACTGATATGTCGTTCTGCTCGCTAAATAGCTCGAAGGTACACCGCGGCTATCAGTCGCAAGAATTATGTCACGATACGTTGGATAGTGCGGTCGTGGAGGGCGCCCTAGACTTCGAAATTGCAAAGACAGACCTCTATTAGCAAATATCTGATGAAAACGTGCGATTGTTTCGTCGTCCGTCATAGACAGCTGAACGCCGAATTCTCTTAATTTCTGGTTGATGCGCTGTTGGACTAAGAGTAGCTGACCATTGTCCAGCGTGGTTTCATCAACGAAGTCAACGATCTGATCGATATCGGCTGTTTCCCAATGACTGATATCGTCTGGAACGGGACGACCGAACAGGTTGGCAACATATTCAATCCTAGTTGGACTGAGCTCGAAGAGTGCTTTAAATAAAAAATGAATCAGCAGATTGTCTCTCCGTATGTCGATGATGTACGCACGCTCAGGTTGCAGTTGGGCGATATACGAAAAGTTCTGATCTGGGCCCACGCCTAAATAAATGCCACCAGACCAGCTTAAATTTTTAAGTTTGTCGATTACATGGAGATAGGTGCGTTCATTTGAAATTAGATTGTCAGTGTCAAAAAAACCGCTAGGTTCAGAAAACCTTGCTATTTGGGAAGCAAATGTTTCTTCATCAGACTGAGCAGAAACATGGGAAGCAGTAATGCTTAAGAGCAAAAGACCGGCTGACAAAGCCGTAACAACCAAACGACGTAACGGGATACTCAGTACCACGGGTTAATCATAAACTCATTGTAAATCACACGTGCCTGATGAATGATTTTTTCAATGATCTCGTCATCAAGATGGTCCAGTTGGATGAGTTTTACAGAAGTATCATTTGTCGACTGAGTAATTTGAATGAGACCAGTTGCCTCTGGAAAATGTTTTTCTAGTGACTCATTCAAAAGAGTGACTAATTGTTCGGGACGTTTGGTCGCACTATCATTAGATAATGTAAATATAAGAAGTTGATTTTGTTCGTGTGTGTTGGTCATCACTCTCACTTTATTGAACTTGAGTGCATAATGTTTAAAGGTTCGGGCATTCGAATAATATGTGTGGCTCGGCGTATATGAGATTGTCTATATGGTCGCTAGATTTTTAATTAATCGAGCCTCAAGTCACCGGGTCATTTAAATGATCAATATTACTCGATAGTAACATGCTGGTTCATGGTCGTGCACTGACAATGGTATGACACATTTACGGAAATATTTCATCTGGTTGCATCGCTATCTTGGGATTCCTCTAAGCGGATTATTCGTGATGTGGTTTGCGACTGGTGTGGTCATGATGTATGCGGGAGGGATGCCCCGTCTGTCGGGAGATATGGTGTTGTCTCGGTTGTCTGTAATTAATTTTTCGAAAGTGGAATTGACACCGACCGAAGCGTTTAGCAAGAATAACCGCCCTATAAATAGCGATTCTCTTTCTCTGATGTCTGTAATGGACCGTCCAGCGTATCGAACGGATCACTTTACGATTTTTGCTGATACTGGAGAAGAACTGACAGAACTTAGCATTCTAGATTGCCGCAGAATCGCAAGTGATTTTCTAGGTCTTCCGGAAAAGAGAGTTGAACACGTTGGAACGTTGTTGCGTCCGGATCAATGGACACTGACGTACAACGCATCTCTGCCACTTCATAAATTCAGAGTAAATGATAAGTATGGCAGCGAAATTTATGTCTCGCCACGGTTTGCGGAAGTCGTAGTGTTGACTACTCGGCGAAGCCGAGGATTCGCATGGATAGGTGCGATTCCACACTGGTTTTATTTTTCTTTTCTCCGTTCGCGGCCGATGCTTTGGTATGACCTAGTCATTTTCTTTTCGGTGCTCGGCTGTGTACTGGCAATAACAGGATTGGTGCTTGGTATCATCCAGTTTCGATGGACTCAGACAGGCAAGAAAGGGCAGTTAAAAATCAACTTCCTTGCACGCGTACCGTATGTTGGGGGGTTGCGGTGGCACTATATTACGGGCATTGTGTTTGGAATGTTTACGCTGACATGGGTATTTAGTGGATTGTTGTCCATGGAGCCTTTTCAGTGGACACAACCAAAAGATCCGACCGTACGAGCTGATAGTTTTGTAACAGGGGCGCCGGAACTACATCAGGTATCTATTGCACAGTCAGCAAAATGGAATCAGCTGGTGGCGGACCTTGATGTTGTTAAGATGGAATTTAAGAATTTTCAGGGCAAGTCGTATTTCGTACTTCATACAGTTAATACTTTATCGAGAATAGATGTTCGGCAGTCTTTTTACCAACCGTACGAGGTTTCTATTTGGGAGCAGACTGATCAAGTCGCAATCGCAGCTGACACTTTAACGATTAGAGAGCGCTACCATGACGAGCAAACCTTGATTTCTTCTGTTAAAACCGCATTACCGGATGTTCAGATCTTCGAAGCGACGATGCTAGATTCTTATGACTCTTATTATTTTTCACGAAACGAACAAAGACCGCTTCCTGTTCTCCGTGTAAAACTTAATGACAGTATGCAAACGTGGCTCTACATTGATCCTAGACTGGGACAACTGTTGACGACGAATCACAAATTTACTCGGATTGAACGCTGGATGTTTAACGGCCTCCATAGTTTAAATTTCCCTATGTTGTATCAACAGCGACCGCTATGGGATCTAGTTATGATCATTCTAGGTGCAGGTGGACTGGCTTCCAGTGGTATTGGATTTTGGATTGGGATTAAACGGAGCGCTCGATTTTTTGTAAGGAAATCTTCTTAAAATATCGGTAGGAAGTTTTTATAGGAAGAAAAATGTCTGAGAAATGTGCCCCAGCGGCACACTTCTCAGGAGTTAACTGTCAGCAATATTTAATCTTCAGTAACTGCTCCAGCAAGAATATTTTCAAGTCCATAATTGCCTTCGTGGCAGGCGTATTCATAGACAGGGAATTCATTTTTCTGCATAGGAACTGTAAAGGTCCACGGTTGAGTCCAGACCGTTGGATCATCAACAGTCACATCGTACTGAAGGATGTTTTCATCAACCCGAGTGAAACGTTCCGTCAAGGTCAGATGTTCGCTTGTTTGGCCTCGCATAAAATTCGTTTCACGAAGAAAATTTCTGGTTTCAACCACGAGGGTGTCACCATCCCAGTACCCGCGTGAATCCCCAGTCCACTGACGAATCTCTGAGTCAAGATGAGCTTCACCATTGAGCGGTACGATTCTGGCATTGTGATTCATTTCAGCAAATAAGACGACCGTATCCTCATTTTGAATTAGCTGAAGATTATTGTTATAGGCGCTTGGAGCCATGGGGGGGCCTGAATTAAATCCAAGGATACAACGCACCTGAAGTCCGCCTGGACCGAGATCTTCCACAAAGCCCCCAGGTGGGGGTTCGTGACTGCCTACACCTTTACGGGCCATCGCCAATTCAGCATTTCGTTTCGTTGCTGATTGAGTGAAAGCTGGAAGGCGCCCAGTGGGTGGGTCTACGATAAGAGACGTACGATCTGTTGTAACGGAAGTACCTTCGTCGAACCAAAAGTCGTTGTACGGTACAACTCGTCCAGACGTGTCGTTGTCGCGACTTCGTCTCTGAATATCGGATTCAGAAAACTCGGCAGCTTCTTCTTCCGTAAAAGTTTCCTGATTGCCGAGATTCTCAGGACGCTCCATCGGTGTGAGGCTTCTAAAGTCCCAGACCCCTTGCAGGTCAGGAGCACCCCAAGATGTCCGTTTGCCTGATTGTGCTTCCGTGGCAATGGGAATCATTGTAAATATAATCAAAGATAAAATAATTAATCGATAAGTCATCTTGCACCTCCTCAGGCGCATTTTTGTTTTAACAATTCAAACACACTTTCCAAATATTCTATACCCGAGCAAGCGATTTTCGCATCTATTAACTTCAGTTTCTCGTTTTACCGGGCCAACTCTCCAGGATGGAGAGGCTCTTGAAGTTGGCGAGGTTCATCTGGATATAGCTCGGCTACATATTTTTCATAACCATTAAAAATAGGTGTTAGAAAATGTTCCTCTGTATCGAGCCAATAGGAAATGTTTTGTGGCCAGCGCGGATGCGGTATGTTCGGATTCACATTTGACAGAAAGCCGTATTCATGAGGCTGCTCAGTTTGCCAGAAGGTCCGAGGTTTGTCTCGGACCAATTCAATCTTGACAATCGATTTTGGATTCTTATATCCATATTTCCATGGAACGATGATCCTGACGGGAGCACCATGTTGTCTTAACAGGGGGTCACCATAAACGCCGGTCACAACCATCGAGAGTTCGTGCATCGCTTCATCTAAGCGTAGAGCTTCCTGATAAGGCCACGGGTACCAATTAGCTGCCGTAACCCCTGGCATTTGGTCGGGGTTAAGGGCGGTTTCAAACCGTACGTATTGAGCCGCTGATGTGGGCTGAACACGCTCTAGAAGTTTATGTAGGGGAAACCCAGACCAAGGTACATTCATTGCCCAACGTTCCACGCATCGAAAATGGTACAGACGTTCTTCATGTTCGAAGCGAAAAAGATCATCAAGATCTAGAGTAGTGGGTGAATGGCATTCCCCGGTGATTTCAATTTTCCATGGGTCCACGTCAAAATTGCCACAGAATTCCCAGACGGGTCCTCCTCGCCCAGCTAGGAACTCATAGAAATTGTTATGCGAGGCAGCAATTTCTCTTGGTGTAGCTGAGCGTGTGTCAGCTAGGCCACTTGACTGCCCAAGAATTGGAACAGCATGAGTGACCTTTCTGGGAAGTTTATAATCAGAATTTCGTTTTACAGGAAAGACATCTGGCCTTTGAAAAGGAACATCTATCAAAGATGCTTGGGGCACCTGAGAGTTTCCTGATATTTTTTTTGATAGCACGAAAGGAGCCGTTATAAGTCCAGAACCTAATGCAGACAGAAATCTTCGTCGTCCAAAAAAGTGTTCCTTTGGAGTGATTTTTTGAGAGGAAATCTTCGCTTTAAAAATCTTGTTCATGGTTCTTGTGGCAAGTGGTGACACCCGTCCTTAAGATTTTTACGTTGCGGACGTTTGACAATTGGCAGTTTCCGCTCGATCTGCGCCTCGCTTTCGTTGTATTTGAGTTAAGAGCGGAAGGCGAGTTAACGAATATTAAAACGCGCAATACGGTCACCGCCACCCACAGCACCTAGCCATATTTCGTTTTCAACCTGTATCGCTCCAGTTCCAAGCACTACATCCTTCGTTGAAGGATATCTGACAATTTCTTCGGAGCTGAGTGTTTGTGGATTAATTCGTGCCACTCTAGATGTAAATCCTCCGCAGTCGCCTTGGATGATACATTCCCGAATGGTCAAGTCTCCAGGAGACGCTTGACCTGCAGCAAGAATTGAGCCGTCGGATGCCCATCGGAGGTTGTCGACTTGAAATCCAACTCCAACATCAGCTTGTTGTACGAGGTCTTGACCTCGTGAGAGTCTTAAAACTGACTGGGTCCCGTGTCCTCCAATATAGAACCAATTTCCATCAGGCGAGACCAGTAAGCCGTTAGGTCCGTTGGATTCACTGCCCAGAACCTTCATCCACCCGTGAGTTGGTTGCCATTCCCATACCTCGCCCAGCGGCGTACGAAAATGTGTGGCGGCAAATCCTCCGCTTGGCAAGGCCGTTACGGAATTTAGATTGACTTCATCTGGTGCGATCACACATCCAACCCATGTTGCTGATGGTTGGTCGGCACTTACTGTAAGCTCAAAAATTTCTACGGACTCTCGATCACCATGACCTACGACGTAAAGGATATGCACTTGGTCGTTTTTCGTTCGTAAGCTGAGACCGTGCGGACGAAATTGTCGCGTGACTGGCCCAGGGCAGTCACCGTAGGTCACGGTATCATGTTGGAACTTAGAATCTTCAATCGGAAAAAGAGTGGTTGCTATATGAGTGCGAACATCGACACTGTAAAGGTGTCCTTCATCTTCCATACTTGAGACGATGACCCACGGCGATTCAGGAACAGATAGAAGATCTTCTGGGCTGACCGTTCCGCATATAAACGATACATCTCCGTCTGGTTCGCAGGTTTGTGCCCTGTTGGTGTGTGAAATTACTAAAATAAAGATGACCATACCGATCAAGCCGAATGAAATTCGTGCCTTCATGAGAATGTCTCCTGTTTAGATTTCTTAAGTAGTTTGATTTGAATTGTTCTGCCTGAAGCCAGAATATTAGTCAGATTCTGTGCGGTCAGCCCGTAGTCTCGTTAGCTGAAGTGTTTTGATACGCCACTTCCCATCAATACGTTGATATGTTTCATGATAGTGCCCAAATCCATGCACAACGTTGATACCAGTATCAGGATCTTGGAGGATATCTTCCATTGCCCAGATCCCTTGAGCTGTCGTTGCAGAAGTAAACGAAATTTCTGGCATGTGTCCATGGTGCACTGTTACGAGGTGTTCGACTCCTTGGCGGATAAAGTCGGCAATTGCTTGAGGCCCTATGATTGGATTAGCTGTTGAGCCAAGTCTGTCCGGATCCTCACCAGCGCTATAAATTGCTTCAGCATCTTGCGTAAACAAAGCTTCAATACATGTCCAATTCTTGGTGTCTAAGCAGCGAAAGTAGCTCGCTTTCAGCTGTTTTATCTCTTCGCGGGCAAGGTACTCTTCAATAGATTGAGTTTCTTGGCGGACTTCATTAATACCAGCGTCATTCCCTAAGCATCCTATTAGTAGCAACGACGGTAGCAGGGTTAGTCGTTTTAACAAAATCGTACCCCTTATGGAGTAACGGTAACTTTGACATCGCGTGTGTCTTTGAGGCCACCATCGTGTGCCATCACGCGTAGCACGTAGATTCCCGGTTGTTGAAAGGTTGCAGTGAGAGGCCATTTCCCATCCGCAGGAAGCTCGGGTGGTTCCCAGCCAGGTGTCCACGGTGAATTATTTCGATAGTCTGGATAGGTTTTGAACTGGTAGGGTGAAAGGCTGACTTGGTCTGCTGGACCACGATATACAAACCACGAAACTCGAAGGCCCCAAGCACCATGACGACCGGGTAAACGGAGAGGTGCAGCGTGCATCGGTGGAATCCCATCATCAGATGCCGTGGCTGTTAGACTAAGAGGTTGTCCGACACTTACGGTCCGTAATAACGGGCCATCAACGTTGACAGTGGGACCGTCATTCTCACGCAGTTCCATGTTGTTGTGACCAAAGTCTCCAACATCAAATTGTTGTAATTCATCATCCGTGATGTACCCTGGATTTAGAGATCCGTAAGCGGTGTTTGTACGGCCATTAGCGGTTACGGTCCACACAATTTCTTTGTCACCGAAGTCTGCGGGTACTTTGATCTTAAATACAAAGCGATTACGTCTGGGAAGAAAAAGTGTAGGTTGGCCCTGATCAGGCTCGCCCGGTGAAAGATTGTTTTCGGGCCCAATTGGAATGTGAGGCATTTCATCCCAATTCCTGTTGAAATATCCGAAGACCAAATTAAAGGTTCCATCTGGATTTTCTTCCCAGCCATCAAACGCAGGAGAAATATCTTCCCCACTTCGATAGATCACTTGTCCTAGGGTGTCAGAGGGAAACCCAAAAAATGTTGTTAATGAAACCGCAACAATAAAGAGTAGTCCTGTGTACGCAAGTTTTCGCAATCGATTTATCATTTTCCCAAAGAGTTTGAATTAATTATTTTGAGCGTTGACAGTCCGTTGGCGTTCAAGTTCGGCTCGTCTAGCCTGTTCTTCCTCAAATTGTTCGTCTGTAATGGAAACGAAACGTGAAAGATTTAAAAACATGTCGTCCGTCGACCGGTTGCCGTACCCTTTCCAATTACGTGGATCGGATACACGTGGATTGTTGAGTGTGTTGTCGTACCAGGCGGTTACGCGAAGCAGGGTTCCGGCGGGTAACAACGGAGCTGAGTCCTCATCATACACGTAAACCTTGACCCAGTTATGGTTGTAACCGGCACAGCTCAACATCTCACTTACGCCATGGGGATAGATCGCTTCAACGCACATGCGTTTTCCGCTAGAGTGAAGGTGCGGTTCAAACGTCATCATAATACCGGGTTTTGTGACGCGCTGAAGTCCTTCCATTCTCGCATTTGGATCTTCAGGTCTAATATCAAGATCAAATGTTAAAAAACTTTCAAGACCACCGCGACCTTTGTATTTAGGTTCCCATCCTTTCGGGTGGAACTTGAATGCGACATCGATACGGAACGGGATTTCAACACCAATCGAATGTAGGTGTAAATCCCAGTTTAAGGAAGATCCCGCAGGCAGGCGAACTCCCAGCACGTCTGGGTAGTTACTTGCATTTTGTCCAACTTCGTGCACTAAGAAAAACAGATCAGGCGAGCCGCGTTCACCTGTTCCCCGTGCCTGTGTTTGGATTTCCTGGGTTCGCTCGCGCGCTGAGATGACGGCATGATGAACTGCAAATAAATTTAGATCACCAGACTTCCGTTCTATTGCTGCCTCATCCAATAAACGTTCTCTAACTTCAACGGATTTCACCCAACGATCTTCTGTTAACCCTGTAGGGGATTGATCTAGAAGTCCGTACCAATCAGCAGCGACGGCTTCAAGAGTATGCTCAGGAGACGATACCACGAGGTCGGGTGTGCCGAATGACCAGTCTTCACCATCGACCCACTGAATCGCTGGTGGTAAATCTGCTGCATTTCCGCGTGGCGCTCCATTATCGGTCCATTCACCAATAATGTTCACTTCTTCGGGACTTAAGGAAATATCTTCCTTGAAATTTTGCACACCAATATTTTTTTCAATAAACCAAGGCGGCATTCTTTCGGGGTCGTTGTCTGGGCGTGAAACTTTATCTTTTATGGCACGCGCCCATGGTCGAACTTCCTCGTACGTTAATAGGGACATCGGAGCTACAGAATTCGGGCGATGGCAACCTTGACAAGAACGTTGAAGAATTGGCGCCACGTCCTTCGTGAATGTTACCGGATGTTCGCTATTTGCTTGGGCGGCTGCACTATTTGGCAGCATAGTCATGCCTGTCAGAATGAATAACACCGCAAAGCTTAAACACCAATGATTAGTTTCTGAGTGGTCATTTTTTTTCGTTAGTAGCCGCATGACATTTTTCTCCCTTCGGAAGTGCCTTAATTCTAGCTGAATTCTGTCACGAAACGAGCAACTAAAGTGAGCTTGGCAGAACTTATTTTTCCAAACGAAGAATATGGACGCCCGCTTCAGCGTCGGCTGCACTATTTACCGCTAATAGTACTAGTTCGCCAGAGATTGCAACGTCACTTGGAGTACTTAGTGGAGAATATGTTCCGAAAAGACGAGGATTTTCAGGGTTCGAAATATCTATGGCTTGGACAGCGTACGGGGGATACGAATCAGTAAGAATAACCGTTGCTTCTGCGATGCTAATTCTTACCAACCCGACAGTAGCTGCGGCACCAGCAAAATCTATAGTTCTTTTACGTTCAGCATCTTGATAGGTGCTGATCAATCTTGGATTAGATGGATCTGAACCATCGAAAAGTTCAAGGATAGATTCAGTGCTTAATAACCCGATTATCGTTCGATTTGATCCAGTTGAAGTAGGCATGGTGGTCACTCCGACAGCTGCGAAACGGCTTTCAGTAGTCGTTGTGCTCATGACCAGGAGTTCGTCAGTTCCAGATAAATCAACAATCGATAGGCCACCAGGAGTATCAAGTACATATCCGAACGAATTCGAGATGGCCACGTCGATGGCGTAGCCTTCAGTGAAATAGGACCCTTGAGATATTGGAGCTCTTGGATTTGATGCATTGATGACTTCTAGTCCAGAGAGTCTGTTTGCTACGGCCACGATAGAACCAGCTCCATCAACGCTTAACGCCTGTCCTGGTGTTTTGAAAGTACTTAAAAGTTCTGGATTACTGGGATCAGAAATATCTAGAACGCCAACCCCGTCAAAATCGATGGCAGCATAAAGTAACGAGTCGACAACACTCACGCCATATATATTTTTGGAAAAAGTAAATGAACCGACGAGGTTTGGTGCCGTTGAATCAGCGATGTCGAAGATGTTTAAGGTCGGTCCATCAGAGATGTATGCGTGGTTCCTGTGGATGCTAACTGTTTCTGCCGTGACTGGAATCAGGCCAACTGGCACTAAATTCTGCCCGTGTAGAGAGATATTGAAATGCAGTAACGTTAGGCATAGCATCAAGCCAACCAGTGAGGATTTGTACATCACGCGCTCCTTAAAAGGAATCTTGTTTTAGAGTTCAATGTGAACGATGGGGGTGTGGGTAAATTTGTTCATTGACCGCAATCGGTAGGGCTTCCACAAATAACCCGAGTACCGATTGAAAATCTATGTAGACGAAGCTGTCTGAAGTTACATGGTTCGCGCCCCCATTTTTGCGAAGCCAATCGAGTTGAGCTTCCATGGTCAAACTTCCTGTTGGGCGTCTCAGGTCTAATCCAATATGGTGGGCACCCTGTCCATATTCATTGATAAAGCTATTATAGGTTCCGTCACCGATTTGCTGGAGAAGTTCAAGACTTACGTTGTCTAGATTAAAGACGGTAAACGCGGCTCGTCCGTTTGGTTCGTCGAATTCTTGAATTGGCGTAGGTGTTACATCAAAGATTTGTGAAAGTGCTTCCCGGGAACGCTGAATGTCTGTGACGGCGATGCCGATGTGGGTGATACACGTAGGTAACCCAAACGTGTACCGTGTCTTGGCATCCAGTGCAGTCCTATCCGGGCTGTAATTAACAAACAGGCCAAGTTCTTCGCCTAGATATGAAAACCCGGACGCATCATTCGAAAGAACAGACAAGTGATGAACGCCGTGTCTGTCTTTCTCAACAAAATCTCTGTACAACTTAGACGTCGTCTCTAGCGGTTGAAGCAATTGGATCGTAATGTTTTCCAGCTGGAGATCTGCAACTTCAAATCGGCTAGCTAAATCATTTGAAAATATTGAGGTTATTGCAGGGACGTCGATGCCAAGAATTGTTGCGTAGGCGGTAGCAGCCTGCCTAATATCGGGAACAACAACTCCGATACGGGTAACGCTGGTTGCTTTCTTTTTCGATGCGTAGCTCTGTGCTGTCAGTTCGGCAACGAAAACCGCACTGTTTACAATTGTCAGGACCAGTATGTTGACGAGTAGTCTCTGCATGGAACGCCACATCCAGTTTGACTGTTCTTAAAAACCTCTCTTGCGTCCTCTGAGTCCACGACGACTGCCTTTGGGTTTTGCCGGTTTCCCCCGGAAGTCGTCAACGTTTAAATCTTGTGGTGGAGGACCACCGAAAGAATCTGGCCTCGGGACAAACGGGCGAGGCGAACGCTCTCGAGCTTCGTTTACCTTGAGTGCTCTTCCCTGAAGCTCGGCTCCGTGGAATTTTGAAATAGCCTCTGAGACTACTGAAGCGTCTCTGAACTGTACAAATGCAAAACCACGAGGTTGTCCCGTCGCACGATCAATTGGGAGAAATACTTCACTTACTTCACCAACCTGTCCAAACAGTGTTTCGAGTTCAGCCTGAGTTGTACTGAAATTAAGATTTCCAACAAACACCTTGCCAGAGATAATGTCCTCCTAACGTTTGAGCCAAATGTCTAAGGGTTTTCTATTTGGCGTTAAAAAATCACGGTGCCTTGTGTATGAGGCCTCGTCAGTATAGCTTACAAGTTCAGAAAATCTTGAGTTTGCGTGCATTAAAAATTTGAAGCGTCAATCGATGGTCCTCTTAATGGTTGAAGTCTTAGATTAGTTGCCTCTTGGCCACAGAACTCCTTGATGAGGGGTTTGGATAGTTCCCATTCCTTTGTAAATAAATTTTTGCAAACGTTTACCTTCAAATGTTTCTGTCGTGTAAACATTCCCGAACGTGTCAGTCGCGATGCTGTGTGTTCCGTAAAATTGTCCTGGCTGTCGTCCGCCGTCTCCAAAACTGGACACCATTTCCAGTGGTTTTCGTTCAACGATGTACACCTTTTCGTTCGTTCCATCTGCTACAAAAAGATATTTTTGATCGGCATCACGGGAAAATGCGATATCCCAAACTGCTCCCGATCCAAGTGTCTGTCTTTCTATAAACATTTCTTGCACAAACGTTCCATCCGGACGAAATACTTGGATCCTGTTGTTCTTCCGGTCGCAGACGTAAAGTAGTCCGTCATTTGAGAGTTCCGCACAATGAACAGCTTTTGAGGTTATGCTCCCGAACTGTTTGGCAGGTGGTCCAGTCGGGTCATAACGAACGGCCTCGGATTCATCTGGCACATTACCGTAACCACCCCAATAGCGTTTAAATTCGCCTGTGTCTGCATCGATGACCACGATTCGCCGATTGCCATAGCCGTCCGCGACGTATGCCTCGTTCGCTCTAGGATCAACAAAAATTTTTGTCGGTCGGCTGAAATTAGACATGTCATGATTTCCAGTGCTTTGTCCAGGACTGCCAACTTGAAGAAGAAAAGTGCCGTCTCTCGTAAATTTCAGAACTTGGGCGTCCTCGGCGCCGCTGCTGCCAATCCAGACGTTGCCTTTGTAGTCGATAGAGATGCCATGATTTGCTTCTGGCCATTGGTAGTCGTCACCGGGTCCTCCCCATGCTTGAATCAGGTTCCCGGCTTGATCAAATTCCAAGACTGGAGGGGCTGGGATACAGCAGTCGATAGCTACTTGTGGATCTGTTGAAGCTTCAATTTCACCTGCATTTAAGGTCGAATCTCGATGCACAATCCATACGTGGTCACGATCGTCAACGGCAACGCCAATGATTGCGCCAAGGACCCAATGATTCGGCAGAGGTTTTGGCCACAAGGGATCGACTTCGAACGTCGGCCCCCAAGTAACGCTTTCACTATTAGCAGTCAGAGTACGCTGGATGAGTAACTGTCCTGTACCCAAAATCATGGCCACAACCGTGAATAGCATTCCGATAAGCAGGTTACGATTTTGAAAGAAATTCTTCATTAATTACTCCAATTGACAAAGAGGTTACGGGGTCACTGTGACAGTGAGATTTTCTGATGTAGATAATGCTCCGTCACCAGCGATCGCCCTGAGCACATAGGTCCCGGGTTCATCAAAAGTGACGGCGACTGTCCAGTTTCCATCGGTGGGCTGCTCGGGAATAAGATACGGCGGTGACCAGGGGGAATTTGAGTAAACACGAGTATCCTGCCACGTTTTTAATTGTTCTGGGAAGAAGGTAACCTGGTCAGCGTTTCCTCTGTAGACAATCCATGAAAAGCGAAGTCCAGGAGGATTTCCAGGGACAATCTGACGTGGTGGTCGATATGCGGGATGAGGTTTGCCCGGTTCTACAGCGGGCGGCTCATATTGTCCAGACGGGATGCCGTCATCACTGGTGAAGACCATTAATCGTAGGGGTTGCCCGGCTCGCACGGTGCGAGGCTGATCTACGGCTACGTTGAGTACAGGTGGTGTATTGTCGCGCCACTCATCCCGCACTCTTCCAAAATTAGCTCCCATTTCTGTGGCTATCGTTTGTGCATCTAGAAGGTAGTCTGTTCGAAGGGAACCGTATGCCCGTTCCGTACGTCCATTCGTTGTTAAAGTCCAGATTAGGTCTTTCTCGCCAAAATCTGACGGGACTTGTACAGTAAACAAAAACATATTCCGCCGAGGATAAAAATGCGTGGGCTGTCCTCGGTCTGGCCCACCAGGTTCAATATTATTTTCTGGCCCAACTGGAACATCAAGTTCCTCTTCCCAGTTTGAGTTCATGTATCCAAAGAACATGGTGAAAGAGCCATCCGGGTTAGGCCACCAACCCTCGTAGGCTGGTGAAATACTCTGTCCCTTTGTGTAGGTAAACCGAGTTTGTCCTTCAGTGTTAATGGGTTGAGCTAGTAATAGAGCTAGTATTGCCAGCAGATTTCGATATCTGTTCATCATGGTCAAGTCGACAAAGCTTCGTTCTGTTAGTTGTTTTGCTGATTGTCGGCTGTATCAGTCGCTGTCGGGAAATCCACTTGACATAATGGACATCCGATGACGTGATCATTCTTTTTGAGATTCAGTCGTATTTTCCGAAGAGCTATCTCTTGTTCGAATTGCTCGTCGGTTAGGCGAAGAGCCTGGCCTAAATCAATAAACATGTTTGCAACGGAACGTCGACCACCGCCAGACCAGTTTCTTGGATCAGCAACATTAAGATTGGATGCAGTGGTGTCGAGCCAACCAATGACATGAAGAATCGTGCCTTTTGGAAGCAGTGGGGCGTAATCGTCCTGATATATGTATTGCTTGACCCAGTTATGGTCGTAACCGACACAGGTAAGAGTTTCGATATTGTGTCCCCAGATTGCTTCAAGGCACATCCTTGTACCTGGTGCGTGTTGATGTGGTTCAAAGGAGACTAACTTAGTATGTTGATCTAGAACACGATAGGCGTGAAGTTCCTGGTTTGGCTGGTTCGGTTTTATATCAATGTCCACCCCGTTACCAACACCGAAGTGGGCACGCTTGAGTTCAGGTTCATAGCCCTTAGGGTGTAATTTAAAAGCGAATTTTAGATGCGCTGTAGTTTCACGGCCATTAGCGTGTAGGTGGGCCGTGCCAAGGTCGAGCACAGAACCGGCTGCTAATAATCGGCCTGCATTTGGAGCAAAAATATCTGCGTTGCGACCAACTTCATGGACAGGCCAGCGGACAGGAGGATCATCATCTGAGGCTTCCGGTACCATCGAACTGTAGGTCATATGGTGGAATACGTAGCGTCCTCCAACAGTTTTGCTACCCTGCTCAGCAGGAACGTCATTAAATTCTTTCACTTCGACCGCCATAACGTAGCGGTCTTCATCTAGTCCGGTAGGAATGGTTCCTAGTGATGTCCATTTATCCGGCGCTGCTTCAGGAAGAGTAACGATGGGCGATTCGAGAATAAGATCAGGTTCACCAATAGACCACTCATCCTCATTACCAAAATCAAGTGGTGGCGGTAGGTCGTTGGGATTGCCTAAAGGAGCGCCATTGTCAGCCCACCACGCGATTTGTTCGATCTCTTCGTCGCTCAGTGATGGATCATTTTTGTAATGTTGAATGCCAAGGTCTTTTTCCAGAAACCATGGTGGCATTGCGCCACGTTGATTCCTCAGGGCTGTCCGCATCTTGATTGCTCGTGCCCAAGGTCGTACTTCTTCATAGGTAAGTAGCGACATTGGTGCAACTGACGCAGGACGATGACATTCTTGACAGCTGCGTTGAAGAATTGGGGCAATATCTTTTGCAAAGGTTATGTTCTGCTGAGAAGGGTCAGTAGGTATGTTTGACTGAGCTCCGAGACTTACTGATGCTGTCAGGACAAACAGTACAACTCCGAGATGCGCGATATTTTTCATTGCAGACGCTCCCTTTTGACCAAATAGATTTACAACAGTATCGCTATAACTTGTTTCGTCCGCAAGAATAAAGCGTGACAAAATGCATCGGAACATCCTGCTTTGCCGTCGACGTGGCGGTATTCCCTGAAAATTTTCCAAAAACCTACACTGTTCACCGAGCAATGGTTGGGTCTGTTCTCGGGTCCATAACGCCATCTCGATTTTCTTCGCCAGGCGTGTTTTCCCTAATGGAAAATGGAACGATTGCCATTACCGTATCCCACATAATTGCAAGTTTCCCGCCAGTATTTGTCATGTCCAGAAATAGCCACGTTAGTTGGTCCACTGACCAAGGAAGAGATGAGAGAGTCATTGGAACCCGCACGACATCTTTGGTTGATGTGTATCCATATGATCCCCACAGTTCAGTTTTGTTGTTTGGATCGTACTGGCGTTGAGGTTGCCAATTTGACAAGATGAGCGTCCAATCATCTAAAGCAAGATCTATGAACATGCTATAACCACCCGGTTGAATTTCTGTTTCATTAATGACCAGAGTCGCTTCTGTCATTAAGTAGGTAGATATATCGGCTCCGGCTCTCCACACACGGGCTTGTCGGTTAAGCCACATTCCGTAAGCTTCAGGTGATCCCCAAAGGTCACGGTTTCTCTTTATTGGTCTTCCGTAACTGATTTCAATCCATTTCCCATCTACGTAATATGGGGTTCTTCCTCCAACGAAACGCCCCCCGGTTTCTGTCGATGCTAGGCCGTCAGGGCTTGGTGCCCTGAACTGAGCCATGCTGACACTTGACAAGACAAACATTGTTGCACAGGCAATTATTACGGCTCTTGTCATAACGAAGGTCTCCTTAAGATTTACTGCATAGACAGTATCATGTCGAACGTCGTGTTTATAGCGTTTACAATTTTTCGAATCAGTGCGCTGGTGAACTTTTTCGCTATCTTTTAATTCAAAATAATGTGGGGTTGCTACAATTAAGGATTACGACTCCAAGTATGGTGCTTGCGATAGATGACGGCTCTGTAGATTAATAATTGAGATGTCTGGATCCGTGAACCCCCAGTTGCGCAACGTTGCAATCATTGCCCATGTTGATCATGGCAAGACAACGCTGGTCGATGCTCTATTACACCAAAGTGGTGTATTTAGATCCAATGAAAAGGTCTTGGAGCGCGCGCTTGACAATATCGATCTTGAACGAGAGCGCGGTATTACGATCATGGCCAAGAATACGGCTGTGCGGTATGACGATCTAACGATTAACATTGTTGACACTCCAGGCCACGCTGATTTTGGCGGAGAAGTTGAGCGAACGCTGACTATGGTCGATGGAGTGTTGCTTTTGGTCGATGCGTCTGAAGGACCGCTTCCTCAAACGCGCTTTGTACTTCGTAAGGCTTTAGAGCGGGGCCTAAATCCAATATTGGTAATCAATAAGATCGATCGCCAAGATGCGAGACCAGATGAAGTGCTGAGTGAGATTTATGACCTTTTCATCGATCTTGATGCTCAAGATGATCAGATCGACTTTCCCGTTCTATATGCAAATGCAAAAGCAGGTACGGCAACAGTTGACTTGGCGAAACCGAGCCAAACGCTACGGCCCCTTTTTGATGCCATTGTGACGAATGTGCCTCCTCCAGAAGGGGACCCATCTGCACCATTACAACTCTTAGTTGCCAATCTTGATTCAAGCGATTACCTCGGGCGTATTGCGATCGGCCGTATTGTTAATGGTTCTGTTGCTCTCGGTGATGAAGTTGTCGTGGCCAAACTCGATGGCAACGTACAGAGGACTCGTGTCACAAAGCTTTTTGCCTTTGAGGGATTGCAAAGAATTGAAATTGATCGAGCGGCGGCAGGAGATATTGTTTGTCTTGCTGGTATCAGTGACATCACAATTGGCGAGACGGTTACCGATCCTGAGCATCAGGCGCCTATTCCTCCCATTCGTATCGATGAGCCGACAGTTTCGATGGTGTTTGGTGTTAATACTTCTCCGTTGGCCGGGCAAGATGGGGAATATGTAACCTCCCGCAACCTTCGAGATCGATTGGCACGGGAATTAGTTGGCAACGTCTCGCTACGAGTAGAGGATACGGACTCTGCAGACCAAGTAAAGGTCATCGGTCGTGGGGAATTACAACTGTCAATTCTTGTAGAGATGATGAGACGGGAAGGGTATGAACTGCAGGTTTCTCGACCGGAAATTGTTACTCGTGAAATAAATGGTCAACTTCAAGAACCAATAGAAGATTTGGTGATTGATGTGGGGGAGGAATATCAGGGTGTTGTGATAGCTGGTCTTGGTACGAGACGAGCAACAATGACAAAAATGATTAATCACGGGAGCGGTCGGATTAGGCTGGAATTTAAAATTCCTACGAGAGGACTCATTGGGTTTCGGTCTCAATTTTTGACGGATACCCGCGGCACGGGAATTATGAATCATCTTTTTGCTGGCTGGGAACCCTGGCATGGAAGTATTTCAGGTCGCCCAACTGGTGTCTTGGTGGCTGATCGAGCAGGAAAAACAACTGGTTTTGCCATCTACAATTTACAGGAACGAGGTGAAATATTTCTTGATCCGGGAACAACGGTCTACGAAGGGATGATTGTCGGTGAAAATTCTCGACCAGACGACATGGACGTAAACATTACGAAAGAAAAGAAGCTGACAAATATGCGTTCTTCAACGTCCGAGATCGGCATTCATCTTGTTCCGCCTCGGGTATTGAGTCTAGAACAGGCAATTGAATTTATTAATGATGACGAACTTGTCGAAATAACTCCTGCCACTATTCGCTTGAGGAAGCGAATAGTGGCTGCGAATGTGCGTCGCACACGGGCGAATCGTTAGGTTTATTCATCTTCAGTGTTTGCTTGAACAATAATTTTTTGTCTTGAATCAATTGCGACATGAAGCCTAATTGGGCGACAGCAAATCTGGCAGTCTTCAATATATTCTTGTGTGCTAATTGACCGGTCAATGGATATTTCTAAGGTCTCTCCACAATAGGGACAGTGGATCACGTGATTTAACTCGAGTGACATTTAGACAGTAAGTTCAATTTTCTGTGCGTTGATTAGCTTCGAATAGCGAGAACAATTCGGCGCCGTCACGATGCAGTCCTGTCCCGACCGTTATCTCTTCGTCAAAAGCAAGAAATTGATCAGTGTCAGGTTCAAAAGGTGGCCATTCGGGAAGACCTGCACTATTCGGATCTCCACTTGCGGCAAATTGTGTCCAATACGACATCATAGTGGCTGACACGTGTCGATCGGTTTCGGTCCACGGTGTGGGCGGCGACATCATGCCAAATACGTACGGCAATTCCGCGGCATGGTGGGCCCCCCAGTTCATTCCGCCCTCGGTCGGAGGAATTCGTGAAAAGCTATATAGCCACGATTTGTTTGTTTTTTGTGAATGGTTACTCACTTGTGAGCGGACAGGACCTGCAAAAATCATGTCGTGAATAAGGTGATCAATACCCGCGTTGAGTTCGTCTGACGAGGATACATCATAGAAATCAAGTGCTTGATCGCCAATGGACCCGTAATGTTTCTCGACGTGACTTTTGAAAGCGGCGACGTCGTTGATCCCTAGACGACTTCTAAATAAGGAACCTTCGTTGCCAGTCATTCCTGCAATAAGAGGCACGTCATGTTGTTTACCAGAATCGTGCATGAGCAAAGGATCGGCTGGAATGTACCAGCCATCGATATTTGGAGCCCAAATAGGAGGTGTACGGGTAAAGACGCTGCCGCTGCCGACTCTTGCAGCGTCCATTATCTGTTCAGTAGTTGCGGATCGCATGACTTCCAACGCACTAGACCCGGTAGCACCAAGGCTTTCAGCGATCCATTGTCCTTGATGTTCGGCAGGCTCCCATCCAGGTGGTGCGTCAGTTAAGCCACGAGCCCAACCGGGAACATAAGTGCTTTGCGCGATCGCTCGATGAAACAGTCCAGCGGCTTGGGGTGCCACCATTAAAGACATCACCGAACCACCCCCAGCTGATTCTCCAAAGATAGTCACTCGATCAGGATCTCCGCCAAAGGACGCGATATTATTCTGCACCCATTGAAGAGCAGAGACCATATCCATCAACCCATAGTTTCCGGATGCACTGTGTTCCGATTCCGCAGACAGTCCAGGATGGGCAAGAAATCCGAAGACGTTTAGGCGATAGTTGATTGAAACCAGTACGACTCCACGGGACGCGAGGGGTGATCCATCGGTGCCAGAACCTGCACCGAGCCGGTAACCACCTCCATGAATCCAGACCATTACAGGTAATGGTTCAGATCTATTGATTGGAGTCCACACATTAAGGAAGAGACAGTCCTCGCTTTGTGGCTGATTCGGCCGACCCACTTGTGGACACATTGGTCCAGGGGAACTCGCATCACGGATGCCTGTCCAACTCGAGACAGGTTCCGGAGGTTTCCATCGGAGATTTCCCACAGGTGGGGCCGCAAATGGGACACCCTGAAAGGCAATAATGTCTGGGTTGTTATTAGACAAAACGCCTTGGATTTGTCCCCCTGTTATCGTTACAGGTGTTTCAGGAGACAAAGTAAATTCCCCTTCTTCAATCGGAGAGTTACTCGTTGCACAAGCGGCTGCAGTAATTACAAATACGACCGGGACAAGAAATATTTTCATTCGCATGTCAAAACGTCTCTAAGTGAATATCTTTAACCCGATCTTCACGCATGCCAAGGTTTGCTGTCAGCTTGAAGGGGGGAAGTGAACGTTCAGCGAGCTACTTCAAATGCCGCTGTTGCGATCTGGTTGTCCCACCAGATGGTAAGGTTTCCGCCGTTTTGTGTCATGTCAGTAAACATGATTGTTAACTGGTCAGCGGCCACTGGATGTGTGGTTACGCTCATGGGTGCCCGAAGAGCATCAAGGTCAGGAGTATAACCGTAGGAACCCCATAACGCATTTGGTGTGTCCTCTTGGAATGATTCTTTTGCCCCGTGAGTCGTCAGGATGAGCGTCCACTCTGATTCGCCAAGTTCGGCAAACATACTATATTCGCCAGCAGGGAGCCGAGTTCCATTGAATGTCAGGTCTGTTTCGGTCTTAAATCGTGTAGATTTATTCGCTCCGAGTCGCCATACTGGAGCACCCAAAAGGAACGTCGAACCATAGTCGGCACCTGACCCGAAGAGATTTTCTCGTCCGCGCAAGATAGGGCGCCCATATTCGACGTCAATCCACTTTCCTCCGGAGTAATTTTGACCACCCGCGACACCGCGCGCTTCGCCGTCAGAAGTCCATGTTCCACCTACTTGGGTGGAGGCTTGTCCTTGAGGACTTGGTGACCGCTGTGCCTCTGCAAGGGTGCTTGTGAAAACAAATAGGGTTAAGAGACCCAATATGCCATGTCTAATCATTTACTTTCTCCCAAAGATGTTTATCAAGTGAATATAAACCAGTCTGAATTATACAGGTGACCACTGCAATAGTTTCAAGGTCTACGTACAATCGTCCTTTTGAAGCAGAGGAAGGAAATCGAGCGAAAGCGTAATACCTTTAAAATAGATGTTCGTGGAGAAAGAATGAAAGAAGCTCTATTTAATGCGGGCGTGGTTGGTCTCGGTGGTTTTTTGGGAGCCCTGGCCAGATTTACCGTGAGCGATGTCATCCAGAGATCGTTCTTAAAAGGTTTATTTCCGTTGGGCACGCTACTAGTCAATATGATTGGGTGTGTTTTGATTGGCCTGTTTCTTGGCGTCTCGGATGCGCGCGATATTTTCACGATACAGGTTCGTTTATTTGTTGTGGTTGGAGTCTTAGGGGGCTTCACTACGTTCTCAACCTTTGGGCACGAAACCTTCATCATGATTAGTGAGGGGGATTATCTTAAGGCAACTGTTAATGTCATGGCGCATATCGTCTTTGGGGTGGCTTTAGTATGGGGCGGTTATTTCGTAACGACTTTGAAGTAAACTGAAATGCTTCAGACGGGGAAGTCTCTCTCGCGCTGTTTTGATCTGATGGAATATGTTTTTTCTTATGATGGTGAAGGAGGGTTGATGCCAAAATTTTCGAACACGACATCAAAATCAACGTATGTTGTTTTGGCAACAATAGTTGTGGTGCTTCTTCCTCACGTTAGTACCGGTCAAAGTGGTACAGGGAACGGGGAGTGGCAACACTACGCTGGGAATGCTCAAGGGATGAAGTACTCGCCTCTCAGTCAGATTGATCAAGAGAACATTAATGATCTAGAGATTGTTTGGGTTGCCCCTTCTCCAGATCTTGAATTTCAGTCAAATCCAGTTCTCAGTCGAGTCCGATATCAAGATACCCCTCTAATGGTCAACGGACGGTTATACAGCATCACGGGTCTTGGGATCGTAATAGCCTTGGATCCGGCCACCGGAGAGAGATTGTGGATTTATGATCCCGAAAGCTACAAGGCCGGTCGACCCAATAATGGTGGTTTCCTAGGCCGCGGTGTTGGTTACTGGACTGATGGTGTGCAAGAGCGAATTTTGATTGGCACGCACGATGCCTATTTAATTTCGTTAGATGCTGTCACTGGGCGACCGGACTCTGATTTTGGTGATCAGGGACGGGTTGACTTGACAGTCGGCATTCGTAACGTCAGGCGCAGTACAAATTTTTCGGCCAAGCGTCCTCTTGTTGCTGGAGATATTGTGATCATTGGCAACTCTATTCAAGATGCGGGCCGTGGCACGATTGGAAACAGGCGTACAAGAGAACTGCCTCCTGGTGATGTTCAAGCCTTCGACGTTCGGACTGGCCGAAAATTGTGGACATTTCATACGGTCCCTAAAGAGTATGAAGCAGGTTATGAAACGTGGCTCAACGGGTCTGCTGAGTACACCGGGAATGCAAATGTCTGGGCAGGTATGGCTTATGATCCGGAGCTTGACTATGTGTATATGCCGACATCAACACCGACAAATGATACGTACGGCGGAGATCGACTCGGGGACAACTTATACGCAGAAAGTCTAGTGTGTGTTGATGTTAAGACAGGAGAACGCGTATGGCATTTCCAGGCCGTTCATCATGGTCTCTGGGACTATGATTTTGCGGCGATGCCTGTGCTGGGAGATATTACGGTTGATGGGCGTTTAATTAAGGCTGTTATGTTGGTCAGTAAGCAGGCGTTCACCTATGTTTTTGATCGTAAAACCGGAGAACCCATCTGGCCGATAGAAGAACGACCCGTTCCAGTCTCAACCGTTCCTGGTGAGGTCGCGTCGTTAACACAACCATTTCCAACAAAACCGCCACCTTTTGATTTACAGGGTACTACCATTGAAAACTTGATCGACTTTACTCCTGAAATGCGCGCGCGCGCGGTTGAACAATTAGAGGCATTTGATCACGGGCCTTTGTATACGCCGCCATCGTTGCGAGGTACGATTGTATTACCTGGTACTCGTGGTGGAGCGAACTGGGGTGGAGCAGGCTTTGATCCGGAGACGGGGGTCTTGTATGTGCCCTCTCGACAGGCCCCAGCATTTCTTCGGGTTGGACCTGATCGCGGACCTTCTGATGTGCAGCGTGAGATGATGCGGTGTTGTCGTTCCGTTGTCACCCCAGACGGGTTGCCACTCTTTAAACCACCATATGCTCGATTAACTGCCATCGATATGAACAAGGGAGAGCATGTTTGGATGACTCCGTTGGGCAACGGGCCGCGCAATCATCCTTTATTGGCTGATCTTGATTTACCTCCTTTGGGTGATCACATTGATGGACAGAGTGTTTTAGTTACGAAGACATTAGTGTTTGCCACAGTCTGGAAACGAGACCGCGGAAGTGGAGAGGGGCCTCTCGTGCCACAATGGGATCCGTGGGGAGATCCCGATGCAGGAAAAAAATTGTTGTATGTATTTGACAAAAAGAATGGAGAGTTATTGCGAGAAGTCGAATTAGATGGCATGACGGCAGCAGCGCCTATGACCTATATGTATCAAGGCCGACAGTATCTTGCGGTTGCGACGGGTGCAAATGATGCCGTGAAGCTTGTTGCGCTAGCGGTGCCTTGAAAAGATGTCGCACTAGTTTTGCTGGTTGCTGACAAAGGCGGGAGGTCCTCCTCGTGCTGCAACCTCTAATCTACAAAGATCGATTTCAATGAACACCAACCGTAACAAATTCTACGCAGGATACTCGTCACTCTGGTAGAGCAAAAACAAAAATATAGTTATTGAAACTTGGTCTCAACTCTGGTGTTAAGGCAAGGAATGAGAGCGGATTTCCACCAGCACCAGTGCTAGCCACAATGTACTGTTTCCCGTCCACGCCATAGCTAATAGGAAAGCCGGTGACTGCAGATCCGAGATTGATTTCCCAGAGCACCTGACCAGTTTTGTCATCGAGGGCCTTAAAACGTCCATTGGCATCTCCGCCAAAGACCAGTCCACCTCCGGTAGTCACTAGTGATGTTGTCGCAGCTCTCTGTTCAAATATCCATCCGGTTTCTCCAGTTTCTGCAGAAATTGCGTGTACTGTTCCAACTTGATCGGTGCCTGGGGAGATTTCAGTTCGTACGGCAAGAGAGTAGAGTTCAAGGGGTAGCGTGTCAGCGCTGTCAACAGTCATCATTCGACCACAGGTGTTTCTGAGCGGGAAGTACATCATATTCGTGAGTGGACTATAGGCACCTGCTTCCCAATCCTTGCCGCCTTGATAACTCGGACAGGTCACTACCTGTTGACCCATTGCCGTAAATACGAGTTCGGAGTTTTCCGAGACTTCTCCAGTGGCGCCATCAATGTTGTTAATGACGTTTTGGGTGACCGATGGATTCGCCCACAGAAATTCTCCGGTCTCGCGATCTAAGGTGTAGACGATGCCTGTTTTTCCGGGAATGCCGGTAATCACTTTCCGGCGTTCTCCAGGTATTATCGACGGATTGATCCAACTGACTTCTGATGCAGACGGAGTAACCCTTGTATCAACCAGTAAGCGCTCAAATGGATGGTCAAGATCCCAGTGATCATTGAGGTGTTGGTAATACCAGCTAATTGCACCGGTGTCAGCGTCTAGGGCCAAAGTTGAATTATGGTACAGATGAGCATTTTCCGTGCCACCCACTAAGAACTTTGGTGCCGGTGAAGTAACTGAGGTCCCGATATAAATCAGATTAAGTTCTGGATCGTAGCTTGGAACCATCCATGCTCCGACGTGCAGACGCTTTTCGTACGGAATGTCTCCCCATGTATCGTATCCGGGTTCTCCCGGAGCTGGAATCATATTAGTTCGCCACAGCTCTTCGCCATTTGTTGCATCGTGGGCAGTAATGACACAAGCTTCTGGGCCTCCTTGTGGCATACAACCTCGCCCAGATATTATTTTTCCATCTGCGATGATTGGACCAGAGCTCTGGTGGGCAGGATTTATCTTGTAGTCAAGGATCTGAGTTTCCCAAGCGAGATTTCCTGTAGTGGCATCGAGAGCGAACACGTAGTCGTCAGCACTCGTTGAGATGATTAAATTGTCATAAATCGCAATGTTACGTTTTGCTTGAGATAACGATGAAGAGATGTAGTCGTCCAGATCGTCCGGACGGTCTCTTCGGTGTTGCCAGATCAGATCTCCTGTTACAGCATCAATTGCCTGAATGACATCAAAAGGGTTCGGCATATACATGATCCCGTTGTAGACGAGGGGTGTGCCTTGTTGGCTGCCATTCGATAAGCCTCGTGCCCACACGAGTTCTAATTTATCTACATTGCTGCGATCTATTTGATCAAGTGGGCTATAACCCCATCCGTTAAGAGTGCGTCGCCACATGAGCCAGTCGGATGGTTCAGGATTTTTTAGCATCGTATCCGTAACAGGTACAAATGAACTAGAGGATTGGGCATAGCCAGCCGTGGATGTAGCCACAATCCCAAAAACTGCGAGAAAGATTAAGAATCGCTTCATCAATTTAGGTAATCGCATATCCAACCTCATTAGAGTGACCTGTTAGAGCGGCAAGAAAAATCTCCACCCTTCGTCGAGTCGTTCCTGTCTTCTATTACGGGAATCACCGCAGCCACATATTACTTTTGTCTGTGCTTTGCAGGCTGCTAATACAGTCTGGTAGGCTGCGTCCACTTCAGGGAAATTCTCGGATCCCCGTGGGCCAAGGCCCATATCGATACTCATGTCACCAGGGACAACCATGATTGCACTCAATGGCGCTTCGAGAATCGTTTCAATATTGTTTACGGCTTCGGCGGATTCAATGATGGCCACAGCAAATAATTCTCCTTGTGGATTGAGAGGCCACACATCTGCCTTGTCATGGTACGCAGCAGAACTGGGTTCGCCCCAAAATCGGGTCGCTCTGCCGGGCCCCCATCCTCTTTCGCCACGGGGTTCAGGTTGGGCAGAGTTCCTCCTCGGAGGATAACGCATCGCGCGAACAAATCGCATCGCTTCGTCTTTTGTATCGACGTGGGGTAGTATTACGCCAAATGCCCCCATGTCTAGCACTTGTTTCACGGCCCACTTAAAATCCTCGTCACCTTCTTGGGGAATCCGGACAATAGGCGCAAGTTCCAGTTTATTATTCTCGTCCCGTTCCTTGTCCATCTCCGCCAAAATACCTTGAAGTCTTTCGGCCGAAAAAGGTGCATGTTCCATGTCAATAAAACGCCAATGTTCACCTGCAATGGCAGCCTTTCCGTTTTCCAAAGCAGCAATAGTTTTGTTGAGCCGACCGGCGTCGCGTGGTTGTTGGGCTATTGCCTGTAGCCCCATCAGCCCGACAATGGCAGAGGTTATTACATGCAGTAGTTTTTTAGATTTTAGGAATTGTTTGGCTTGCATTAAATCTCCCGGACCTATTAATAAGGATAAACTGATTATAGGGGCTATCGAGGTTAGGTGTTTATGATCGTTCTCGAATATTTAACAAAGTGTCTTAATTAACGAAAGAGTAAACAGCAAGTTTGTGTGTCCAACAAAAAGTTTTTCTATGCACACAGGACTTTCACCTAGATAATTCTAGAGAAATTTGCTGTGCGGCCATGGCTGAATTACGCTGTTACTGGGTTTTTTGAACATTTATTGTTGCTACCTAGTCGGCTACTTAGGAGAAGAGTCATGATTAAAAAACGAATTGCAACTGTGGCGGTGATGTCGTTTAGTGTCGGCGTTTGGTATGGATTGTTTGGGTGTGTTTCACTGGTACATGCGCAATCTCAGTCAGAGATTGTTCCTGGTTTTGAGGTTCCGAGATTTCAGGTTGATCCGGCATGGCCCAATCTTCCGAATGGATGGAAATTGGGTGTGACGTCGTCAATCGCAGTAGATAAAGACGATCACGTTTGGATTCTTCATAGGCCTCGACTTGAGCACAAACCGTCAGGTGCTCCTCCAGTTGTTGAAATTGATGAGATGGGAAATTATGTTCAAGGATGGGGCGGTCCAGGGGAGGGTTATGACTGGCCTTTTTCCGAACATGGTCTTGCGATTGACGACGAAGGAAACGTGTGGATTACCGGAAACAACCCGTACGCAGGCACAGGATCTGACAGTAGCGACGATATGTTGTTGAAGTTCTCAAAAACAGGTGAATTTTTGTTGCAGATTGGTGGCAGGGATGTGAGTAAAGGTAATACGGATACAGATAGCTTGCAGACGGCAACGGATGTATCAGCGCACGACGGCGAGATTTTTGTTGCCGACGGCTATGGAAACAAAAGGGTCATTGTGTTTGATGCAAGGACTGGTGCATTTCGAAGAATGTGGGGAGCATTCGGAAATACACCACTTGATGATCCGGGTCCTGATGATGCACGGCGCATGGAGGCGGGAGAGATGGGAGATGGGCCGAAACAGTTTTCCGGTACTCCTCACAATATAGGGATCTCAAAAGATGGTTTGGTATATGTGTGCGACAGAGGAAACCGCCGTATCCAAGTTTTCACTAAAGATGGTGACTTTGTTCGGCAGGGTTTTGTAAATCGCGATGCTGCAGGGTTGACTACTGCCGGAGTAGCTTTTTCGAGTGATCCAGATCAGCGATTTTTATATACACCGGATTTTCACTGGGGACACGTGTGGATTCTTGACAGAAGAACCCTGCGAGTCCTCGACAAGTTTGGGGAAGAAAGCACTAAGCCCGGGGATTTAAGCGAAGCGCATGACATTGCAACAGACTCAAAAGGAAATATATTTGTGGCGGAGGTTGCTGGTGGCGCTCGGGCCCAGAAATTCGTTTTTCAGGGAATCCGCTAACACGCTATGCTGCCCTTGATAAATTTAGTTTAGTTGAGTTGCGTCACTTTAGGTGCAGTGATGTCTTGGGGGTGCTCGCCATTTGATATGGGTGCTTCGCCTCCCAAAAATGTAATTATTATTTCCATCGACACACTGCGGGCGCTTGGATACCTCCGATAGTCTCATAAGATTTTATTTATTCAGATTCTCCAGTATTGATATTTCAACGATTTGTCACAGTAACTGGTCAAACATCGACAGGATAGAGTACTAAGACTTCAGTTGTGGATTATCTTTAGGCTTGGTTTTTTGGTTAACGGGGCATCACAATACGTGCCCACTTTTGGGTGATCTTTATGAGATTTTTTTTAGTAACAGCCGTCATATTCCTAATAGGCTTTTCTGTGGGTGGCGCTCAAACGATCGATGCCGGGCGCGGAGAGGTCCAATTGCGTGTACCTGCCAACCAGAATGCTGCCGACGGGATGGCGCTAATTGTCTTACTCCATGGCTATAGCCACACCGGGGCGCTACGAGAGTCAGGATGGAAGTTTGGTGAATTGGTTGACGAGTACCAATTTGTGTTGGCGTATCCAGACGGCACACGAGAGTCTGGTGGCGATCGCAACCAATTTTGGAACGCATCAGACGCGTGCTGTAATTTTATGGGTAGCACGGTCGATGATTCTGCATATTTATTGAAATTAATACAACGAATTAGAACCAGCTATGAGATTGATCCTAAGCGTATTTTTCTGGTGGGTCATTCAAATGGAGGTTTTATGTCGTATCGGTTCGCGTATGATCACAGCGATACTGTTGCGGCGATTGTGAGTGTAGCCGGGGCGGCGACTGCCATGGAGCAACCTTCACCTCCGCATGCCGTGCATGTTCTTCAAATTCATGGAACTGCGGACAGTGTTATCAATTATCAAGGCGGAGAAATTCGTGCTGGTGGACGAGACGCTCGCCCTTACCCTGGTGCGATCGAAAGTGCGGAGCGGTGGGCTACCTACAACGGATGTGAACTGAACAGAAACTCAGCTCCTGAGCTCGATCTTGACAAGAGTGTTCGTGGAAATGAAACGACTGTCATTCAATACACCACTGGATGTAACAAAGGGGGCTCGAGCGAGGTCTGGACAATTAACGGTGGTGCCCATACGCCAGACATTTCAAGGACTTTCTCTCGACGGATAGTTGAATGGCTGTTGGCATGGCCGAAGAATTAACAACATTTTTATCGATTTACGCGACAAGTGGTCAGTATCGTAGTTGATGTTCTGTTGCGTATCACAGCCATAAGTATTGAGGAGGTTCACCATGCGGTCGTCTTTATTCATCGTGAGCATAATTCTTACAGCTGGATTACTTGTCGGTCCTGCAAAATCCGAGGTAGCCGCACAAAATCGTGCTGGTATTGGTGATGTTGTTAGTAGAGTGAGGGCTTTTGATCATTTGACTGAGCCAAGAATAGATGTTCCTGCAGGCGACCAAGAGAACGGGACGATGAGGCAACTCTGTCCTGAGGACTTTGATACATGTCAGAAGTACTGGCCGTACACTGCGAACTTCGTCGACAATTACACGATTCCTCTTAGAGACAAAGAACTATTAATTCTTCGGACTGCCTGGTTGTCCCGAGGAGATTACGTTTGGGGGCGGCACAATCTAACGGGATTGGGAGCCGGACTTACCGAGGAGGAGATTCGTCGTATTACGACAGGCCCAGATGCAGTTGAGTGGAGTGCTGAAGACAGAATGCTCCTGAGAGTGGCCGATCAACTGCATAGTAGTCGCTTCATTGCTGATGAGATATGGATCCCACTTGCTACACGGTACTCGCAAACTCAACTAGTGGAGATTGTCTTGATCGTTGGGAATTACACGCAGCTTATCATGTTTCAAAATGCACTCGGCGCACAGCTTCCTCAACATATAACAGGGCTTCCTACCGCGGGCGAACAGTAAACGGATAGTTCTTGATTTGACTAATCGATTTTATTTTGTTCTAAAATATAGCTGTGGGCATTTTTTCTCAGATTGCCCGTAGAAGCTGGTTTGATGAATTAAGGAAATCTTCAGATTCCGATCTAGGAAAATAGTAGAAAAATATATTGGTATGAATGTATTGAGAGTCATGCATAGGCGTCCATCTAAAGTTTCCACGCTAGGTGTGGTGGTCGCAGCCTGTTTTATGCTCTTTGGCGGGGGCATTTTTGATGCTCACGACCTGCATACGACAAATGATGATTGTCAACTTTGCCACGTCAATAATGTTGGTTCCACTGTTGATGATTCATTCAGTCAAGGCAACAGCCTTGTTGCCTCTTACAAACGAATCAGAGTTTTAGAGACCGTAATTTTAAAACCGGTCTATTTCTCCGGGATGAGCACGCGGGGTCCTCCTGCCTAGCTCGTTTTTGTTTCAGTCTAATTAAATTACAAGATTTTACGTGTAGCTGAAGGTCAATGTTTACTCATGGCCCGTGAGCATGTTCCCTCGATGGGGGAATGTCTTGCGGCGTAGTGAATTGATATTTGGTTAGTCAATGATTACAGGAGAAAAGTTGTGTTCAAGATTTTAAAATCTGTTGTTTTAATTCCTTTGATATGGGTTGTATGGGTATTTCCAGTAGTAGTAGCGGTGCAAGAGACAGAAGAGCGGATTCGCGGGGTCGTTACATTTGCGGAGGACGGCACCCCTGTTGGTGGTGCTGCTGTGATTGTGTTGGGAACAAATGATGTCGTAACCACAGATGGCGATGGCCGATATGAGATAGATCATCTGGCACCAGGTACTTTCGAAATTATAGTGCAACGTGAGCATCTGACGACGGAGCGACGCGCTGTAATAGTTGAGGCTGGGGAAACCGTAACGGCAGACTTTGCGCTTTCATTGGCGGGTGTGCATGAAGAGGTTTCTGTCACTAGTACGAACTCTGGCAGTTTGACTCCTGTATTTGATAATTTCAACCACATTTCAGTGTTCGACACGACTGATATTGCCGAACGGGCAGCAAATACGATTGGGGAGATTCTTGAATTGGAACCAGGGATTGCCATGCGAGAGTTTGGTCCTGGGTCGGCACGACCGATAATTCGTGGATTCGATGGTGACCGCGTGTTGGTTATGGAGGATGGTATACGTGCCGGAGATCTTTCCAGCACGTCTGGTGATCACGGTGTAACAATCGATCCAAATGGTGCAAGTCGTATCGAAATTGTCCGGGGTCCCGCGGCACTCCTGTACGGCTCAAACGCAATCGGGGGAGTTGTAAATGTGATCAGCCGAGAGGAGATACGTGGACAGGAATTAACTGAAGGCGTCACCGGGCATTTTGGATTCGATGCCGGAAGCGCGAATAGTCAGTTAGGTAGTAGCGGTTCTATCAATGTAGCGACAGGGAACTTGCTGTTTTGGGGAAGCGGCAGCAAACGACGCACCGATGATTACAATACGCCTTTGGGTTCAGTAGACAACTCTCAGTCAACGCTGATGAACGGTGACGCAGGTTTCGGCTATTTCGGCGACAAATTTTTTGCCAGCGCGGGTATAGGGATTGATGATGGAGAGTTCGGTGTTCCGTTTGCCGGTGATTTTCATGGGCATCATGGGCATGACGACCACGACGATCATGATGAGGACGACCACGACGATCATGATGAGGACGACCACGACGATCACGCGGGGGAGAACGAATTATTGATCGATTTGCTGACGCAACGGACAGTGGGTAAAGTTGATTTCGGAGTGCACCAATTAGAAAACAAATTTATTCATGGACTGAAGGTTTCAGCTCGCATGATTAATTACACTCATGATGAATCAGAATTTGATGGCACGAATCGGTTTGTCGCAACTCATTTTAAAAATAAGAGCTTTGTAGTGCGTGCAGAGATCGAGCAGCATGACACCGGCTTTTTGAATGGACGATTCGGTGTATGGGCCATGACTCGAAAGACTGGCGCGTGGGGAGAAGAAGCTCTTGCACCAGAAGTGGAGCAGGCTGCGTTCGCCGCTTTTGGTTACGAGGAACTTACCTTTGGCCGGCACAGTTTCCAGTTTGGCGCTAGAGCCGAGCGGAACAAATATGATGTCATCGGTGGACGGACTATCGGGATTCATGACGATCATGACGATCATGATGATGATGATCATGACGATCATGATGATGATGATCATGACGATCATGATGATGACGATCATGATGATGATGATCATGATGATGATGATCATGATGAAGATGATCATGATGATGATGATCATGATGAAGAGGGTCACTATGAAATACCTGACCTGCGGAATCGAACATTTGTCGGGCTTACGGGATCGCTGGGCTATAAGTTTGAATTGGCGCCGAGCACTTCATTAGTGGCGAGTCTGACGCGCAGCACGCGTGCTCCGGCGTTTGAGGAACTTTACAATTTCGGACCCCACGTGGGTTCACTGACGTTTGAAGTCGGAAATTCTACTTTTAACACTGAAGTATCGACAGGATTGGATGTTGGTCTGCGGCACCGAAGTGATCGAGTTTCCTCGTCGTTTAATGTTTTCTCATACCACATCGACGATTTTATTTTTCTTGCAGGCGATGGCCGGGTCGAAGATGGTCTTCCCGTAGGAGTTTTTACTCAAGGCAATAGTCGATTTGTAGGGTTCGATGGTGACGCGAGTATTCGGTTCGGGGGCAATATTACGGCTGGGTTCGGCATCGGAATGGTGAACGCCAAGTTGACGGACACCAATCAAAATCTTCCGCGGATTCCACCTCTTCGAGGCACCTTGCGGTTGACCGTGCCGTACGGAGGATTTCGTATTACTCCAGAGTTGGTCGTCATGGCAAAACAGGATCGTGTGTTTCAGGATGAATCTGTGACAAATGGACACTCAGTGTTTAATCTTCGAGCGTCCTGGGTTGTGCCAACTGCGACACGAAGTCACGTATTGAGCGCCTCGGTGTACAACATGACCAATACGTTGTACCGCAATCACACGTCATTCATTAAAGATTTAGCACCTTCAATGGGACGTGGCGTTAAGGTCGGGTACACCATTAGATTCTTTTAACGAGCAAACTCAAGAGGTCGTTGTTTACTTATTTTCTCACTCACTATAAGTAAACTCGATGGAAGCTCCCAGATGATCCTAGAGCGTCTGGGAGCTTTTTTTTAACCATCGATACATAATCGTTTCTTACGTCGTGTGTTGGTTTTTAGCGCAACGAACGGAAGAATGTTCTCAGATCATTAACGAGTAGTTCTGGTTCTTCAGCAGCGGGAAAGTGCCCTCCTGTTTCGTGGTGCGACCATAATTTAACGTGTTCTGGAACGGATTCGACAAGCGAGCGTGGAGGGCGTGCTCGAGACGTAATTCCATAGAAGTCGAAGTAGGCCTCTGGCACGTGCGTGTTCCGTGGACGTGTTTGTTGTTGAGACATTCGCGCCCGCGCGTTTTCCAGAGTGAATCCTACGTTGCGCGGTGCCGGGGGCGTTCGAAACATTCCTGATGAATAATAAATACGGACAGCTGTGCCAATTGAATTGGTATGCCAGTAGATTGATACCAGCGTCAGGATTTCATCTTTTGTAAATTTATTTTCAGGATTTCCTTGGCAATCGCTCCACTCTCGTAGCTTTTCGACGACCCATCCTGCGACACCTGTGGGGGAATCTGTTAACCCATATGCCAATGACTGTGGTTTGGTTCCCTGAATCAGTTGATAGGCTGTTCCTTCAGCGGCGTAACGATCCATACTGTCGTAATAGTCACGTTCTTCGGCCGTGCGGGGTTCCACCCGGGTTCGTGGAGGCTGACCCGGAGTGGTCACACCAATGACTCGATCGGGGACGCGGGCAGCAATCGAACCTCCGACGCTTCCGCCCCAGTCACTGCCATAGGTACCGAAACGCTCATAGCCTAATTTATCCATTAACTTGATCCAGAGTTCCGGAATCTTCGCTGGAGTGAAATTCTCAAGGGGTTCGCCTGAGAAGGCATATCCTGGCAGAGATGGGACAATGACATGGAAGGCATCAGACATTTCACCACCATGCGCCACGGGATTCACGAGTCGTGAAAGTGACGGCAGCATTTCCCAGAACGTTCCAGGATAGCCATGGGTCATAAGTAGTGGCACCGCCGATGCGTTAGCTGATTTTTGATGAATGAAGTGAATCTTGTAACCATCAATCATCGTAGTGTAGTGGTCGAGCTGATTAAGCGCTGCTTCATGTGTGCGCCAATCGTACTCGTCTTTCCAGTACGCGATCAGTTGCTGTAAGTAGGCGCGGTCTGTGCCCATCGCCCAGGGTTCCCCTGTAGCATCCGCAGGCCACCGCGTATTTTCTAAACGGCGCTGTAAATCTGTAATCGCGTTCTCGCTAACGTTGATCGTAAATTCTTCAATATCAGTTTGTGTGTAGGAAATGCGTGGACTCAAAATTGGCCATACCCCAGCGATACCAAGAAGTTTCAGGGCGCGTCGTCTGTCCATTGCTGTTTGTAAATGTTTCATCGTCATTCCTCCAGAGACCACTGAATTTACAGAACTGAGAATTTGGCACAGAGCCTAATTATGTTTCACGTCTTCCTTGCTTTCCTGTTAGAAATGTTTTTCGTCGGTTTAGTTTGGAGTCGTCATTCTGGCTCCACTTCTTGCGCCCGTGCACCAGAGAGAGCATTGGTAAGGGCGTAATTTCCTTCGTGGCATGCATATTCAAAAAGCGGTCCGGCCGAGGCCTTCATCGTCTGCACGGCAGTGAACCGGCTGCTAAACGTGACGGGATCGTCGACTGTATATGCATATTCGAGCGTCTCATCGTCTAACCGCCGAAAGCGCTCGGTGAGATGTAAAGTTTCGCCAGATCCAACAGCCGACATAATTCCGATATTGAAACTGAACCGTTTGGATGAGAAGTTTCTACTTTTAACCACGAGAGTGTCAGCTTCCCAGTGCCCTCGGGAGTCTCCATGCCATTGAGGAATGGAAGAGGGTAGATGTGGACGGTCGTCGAGTGGGACAATACGGGCGTCATGGATCATTTCAGTAAAGAGCACTACGTGATGTGGTGTCTGGAGGATTTGTAAATGAGAGTTGTTGGCACCAGGCATGATCGGTGGTCCGCCGCTATAGCTCACCAGACATCGTTCGGATAACCCGAAATCCTCAGGCCCTCGCGCTGGGTTCTGTCCAAAGAGAACCAGTGGCATCCGGATTTTCCACTGCTTACGCCATGTAGCTTCGCGTGCTTCGGCAGCGGGTGTCAATGCAGGAAGTTTTCCGTTTGGAGGATCTACGATGAGTGAGGTAGGTCTGTTGTGTGCAATATGCGTAATCGCATTTCGTTCAGACCAAAACGTATTGTAATCTTGTAGCTGTTGATCTTCGATTGCTTTTGTCGCTGCTTCTTGCAGGGCTGTCGTGACTTCTTCCTCACTGAGAGCTATTCTGGTTTCCAGCACATCCGGACGTTCTAATGGCGTCAGAGTGTTGTAATTCCAGAGTCCTTGGAGATCAGGTGTTCCCCAAGAAGTGAGTGGAGGGGTCCAGGCTGTCTGTGCATGTATAAACGGTAAACCTGTGGTGCCTAACACCAGCGACACGAGTAATCCAATGCGTAATCTATGCGTCAACATATGGGGAACTTAGTTTAATCGAATCAGGACAGGGACGGACGCATTAACTGTCAGTGTTTATTGGTTTCGTTGATTCTTTCTCAAGACGTTCCAACGCACAGATATCGTGTATGGTACTTAAACTGTGAAAATTATATTTTCATTTCTTGAGTGAAGTAATGCGGGATATGTGTTTTCTAAGGTCACGAGTCGTGCGCGGTCTCGTAATCGGATTCTTGGTATCAGGTTTTGGTGGTGCCGCCGAAACGCTGACCCAGCCGCAGAGCGCTCGCGACAATCAAGACTCGCCGGACAATACGGGACCTGTGATTGACGGTGCACCGGCACCCGTGGCCCCAGCAACTATGAGCCGTGATGCGCGAGGGCGCGCGACCGTGCGGGCAGTCCGGCTCGATGTGCCACTCGATGTTGACGGGATCCTTGACGAAGCCGTTTATGCGGTCGTTCCATCATTGGGGGGATTCGTCCAACAACTGCCTAACGAAGGGGCCCCGGCCACGGAACGTACTGAGGCGTGGGTCTTTTTCGACGAAGACAATCTCTATGTCTCGGGACGGCTGTGGGACTCGGCACCAGAGTCTGAGTGGATTGCCAACGAAATGCAACGGGATTCTCCACAATTAATGAGCAATGAGTATTTCAGCATAGTGCTTGATCCTTTCTACGATCGCCGGAACGGGTTAGGGTTTATGAGTAATGCTATTGGTGGGTTCTTCGATGGTGAGGTTAGTGAGAGCGGATCGATGAACAACGACTGGAATCCGATTTGGAACGTGCGCACGGGCCGATTCGTTGGGGGTTGGACGATCGAGATGCAGATTCCCTATAAATCCATTCGTTTTCGCCCGGGCTCTTCCCAAGTGTGGGGTTTTCAAATCGGGCGCAACATTCGATGGAAAAATGAAAAAGTCTTTCTGAATCCGGTGCCGATCTCGGGTGGGCCGGGGGAGATGCGCATATCCGCGGCCGGGACTCTGGTAGGGATTGAAGTTCCGGAGGGGAATCGTCGGTTTGAGATTAAACCGTACGCGATTGGGTCATTGGCGACGGATGTTAACGCGAGTCCACCGGTCTCGAATCGTTTTGATGCGGATTTCGGGGTGGACGTCAAATATGGACTAACCCAAAACTTGACGGCTGATTTTACGTACAACACGGATTTTGCGCAGGTGGAGGTTGATGAGCAACAAGTGAATTTAACGCGGTTCAGTCTCTTCTTTCCTGAGAAGCGCGAATTTTTTCTTGAAGGGCGCAATATCTTTGATTTTGGCACGGGCATGGGGTTTGCCGCTGGCGGGAGTGGTGGCGGTCCAGGGGGAGGAACACAACGGCAAGCGGGTTTTGCTGGTGGGGGTGATGCCCCGATCTTGTTTTTTAGCCGGCGCATCGGATTAGAGAGTGGACAGACAGTCCCAATTTTGGCGGGTGGTCGACTTACCGGGAAGGCCGGCCCCTTTAGTATTGGCGCTGTAAATATTCAGACAGACAATTCAGACGGTGGTGCGCAGGCGACAAACTTCAGTGTCTTTCGCGTAAAGCGTGACATTCTGCGGCGTAGCACTATCGGCGCGATGTTCACCGGTCGTTCGGTTTCCACGACCGGCACTGGCTCGAATGAAGTGTACGGCGTCGACGCGACGTTTTCGTTTTACGAAAATGTTAATTTCAACGGGTACTACGCCCGTTCTAAGACCCAGGGTCGTGCGGGTGATGATGCGAGTTATCAGGGCGTGTTCACCTACAATGGGGACCTCTATGCGGTGCAGTTCGATCATTTGCTTGTCGGGAACAACTTCAATCCGGAAATAGGATTCCTGCGACGGACTAATTTCCGACGCACGTTCACCGCGGCTCAATATACTCCGCGACCCAGCGCGATTGATGCCGTCCGGCAGTTTACCTTTGGGGGGAGTCTCGACTATATCGAGAGCGGATCAGGGTATGTTGAAACACGGATTATGCAGCTGCGCTTTAACACTGAATTTGAGAACAGTGATCAATTTGGTGTGGATGTTCAAGACAACTACGAATGGTTGGTGCGTCCCTTCCAGATTGCTTCTGGTGTGACCATTCCGGTTGGGGGCTATGCTTTCCAAGACTTCTTCGCATCTTATGCCATGGGGACGCAGCGTCGTATGTCTGGGACCTTCACTTTTCAACACGGAGGGTTTTTTGGGGGCCATCTCACAGCGATTGGCTACCGTCGTGGTCGGATTGAGCTGACGCCGCAACTTTCAGTCGAGCCTGGTATTTCTTTGAATCGTATCGATCTCCCGGGGGGGCGGTTTACGGCGACGCTGGCAACGAGCCGAGTAACCTACACCTTGACGCCTCGGACGTTCTTTGGGGGATTGGTGCAGTACAACAACAGTGCCGAGTCGCTCAGTATGAATCTTCGATTCCGCTGGGAGTATTCGCCAGGAAGCGAACTGTTCATCGTGTACAACGACCAGCGAGACACGGCATTGCGCGGGATGCCCTTACTTGAGAACCGCGCTTTCATCGTCAAATTAACCCGGCTATTTCGATTCTGAGATTCTGTGCTTAAAGGGCTACTACTTGAGTACCCACCGCTGGGGCATTCGCAATCCACAAGTGAACAGATTACCTGCCGAGTCAGTATCCATATAGTGTTGTCCATCACTCTTGAACGACCCGAGCATCTGTAGATCATTGCGTCGCAAGATATATATCCGAGCGGTTGCGTTCATGCCACCAGCGTACAGGTATCGCTGCTCAGGATCAGCGGAGAACGTCACTGAATTGACGGGGCCAGGAAGGGCGACCTCTCTGACATACGTCCCATCTTTCTCATGGACAAACACCACACTATGGGAACGGTCGGCAACATAAATGAGACCGTCGTCAGAGACATTGACCCCATGTGCATATCGCGGGGCTGTCGCCGTTAGTGGAGCAGGACGGTCGATCAGGAAGGGAGAGGGCGGCCACATTAATTGATCACCGGTCTCAAAGTCGTCGTCTGGGGGGAGTCCATATCGACCCCAGTGTCGCTTGTATGCACCTGTGTCCGCGTCAAAGACGATAATGCGGCGGTTGATGTACCCATCTGCAATGTAAACCTCATTGGCTGCCGGATCGAAGTCGAGTCCTCCTGGACCACCGAGTAAGGTCGTGTCGGAGCTGCCATTGGTCTGATCGACTTCGCCAATCTGCAGGAGAAATTTTCCGTCACCAGTAAACTTCACCACGGCGTGTCCGCGTGTTTCTTCACTGACCCACACGTTTCCTTCCCAATCGACACTGATGGTCTGTGCGGGAAACGGGCGGCCTTCACCTTGTGTCCATCCCCCTTGTCCTGGAACACCCCAGGCCTGGAGCAGATTTCCGTCTTGATCGAATTCGAGCACGGCAGGAGCTGGTTCCTTGCCCGCGTCCGTAATCGGTTTCATGTATCGATCGCCGGCGGTTTGGTGGACGACCCAAATATGGTCGTTCATATCAACGGAGACGCCCCACACGGTTCCTAGTGCCCAGTTGTTGGGAAGCGGTTTCGGCCACGATGGATCGAGTTCGAACACGGGAGCGGCTTCTGAGCCACGTAAATTGGCCACTGCCGTTTCGGCCACTTGTGCTGTTATTTGTTCAACCGACTGGGCCTGCACCACGGTCCATGACGTGGGAGCTATCCATGCGGGTAAGGCAATCCAGGCAGCCATCAGGAGAAGATAACTGGTGGTGCTGTTCAAGAAATATGTGATTCGCGCGCGTTGTGCACTATTCATCACTTGCTCCAATCTTAGCCCGATTCGTATGGAGGTTCAGGTCCAGATACGTACGGGATTTTATATCGATTGAAAAAGTATAATCCCGATTTTCATTTTTGTTCTTTGTATCGTCAAGGTAGGGCAAACGTCAGCACGGTATCCGTTGCGACGACTGTGATGAACTGCGTGCCACGCACCTGATAGGTCAATGGACTCGCGCGAATGGGTCGGTTGTGTTGGTACTGAAACAGCCGCTCGCCCGTGCGCGCATCGAAGGCATATAATTCGCCGACATCAGTTCCTTGCAAGACGATGTCGCCTGCCGTGACAAAGTTTCCACTGGCCCCAATGGGTGAGTTTGTGGGCACCCGCTGCTGCCACACTAATGATCCACTTACTGGTTCATAGGCGGAGAGTGTGAATTCTGGTGGCATGTCTTCCCGTCTGGATGTTTGCATGGAGGTTCGTCCGCCAAGGCCCCGACCGATGTCTACCGAGTCGCCAACGGGCTTGACGGTTGCCGCGATTGATCCATCTTTTGCCGATACGTACAAGAGTCCTGTACGAGGACTGAACGATGGAGGACCCCAACTGGAGCCACCGTGCGCAACGATATAGGCTTCCGTTGTCGAATATGGTGTGTAGATCTGGCGTGCATCATCGCGTGTCGCTGGATTGTTGACGATTGGATAGGTGTTACAAAAGGGGGACATCGGAATTCCCCTCGCTGTGTATGGGAAGGGTTGGGTAGGCCAAATCTGTTCGCCCGGCACGTCAGTTGCCGTCGGTACGGCAATTTCGACCATCGGATTAATTGGCTGACCTGTTGCGCGATCCCACAAATAGAGCAGACAGTTTTTGCCTCCTGCCGCCACGCCCTTGACGGACCGCCCGTCCTTCGTTGCATCGAATAGCAACGGTCCAGTAACGTGATCAAGGTCCCAGACGTCGTGGTGCACTGTCTGGTAATACCAGGCCAGCTTCCCGGTCTCAAGGTCAAGGGCGATGGTTGCGTTTGTAAACAGATTTATCCCAGGTCGCGCGGACCCGTCGTAATCTGCGGAGGGGTTTCCAGCGTTGACATAGACGAGCCCCAGATCAGGATCGATCGCCGGTGTGGTCCAGACGCCGCCACCCGCGCGTTTACCCGTACCCCATGTCTTTTCGGCTATTTCCCAGCCATCATCCTCAGGACGTTGGGGTACGGTATTGAAGATCCATTTAAGGGTTCCTGTTGTCGCATCGGCCGCGATGACTAGACCGCCTGGGATATGTTGATCAGACAGTCCCACCCCGGCATAGAGAGTGTTTTCATAATAGGCGGGAGGTGCTGTCATTTGGTGGCCCAGGCTGCGCGGATCAAGATTTGGTGGATACTGATCTGGGTACTTTGTGTGCAACGCTTCCGCGACGATATCGAGTTGACCGTTCTGACCAAATGAAGTGATCGAATCACCAGTCTGAGCATCTAAGGCAAACATTGTGGTGCCAACAAAGGCGTATAGCCGTCCGTCACCATATGTAGGGCCACGCGGGCGACTTACCAGACTAGTGGGATCATCACCGAGGGTCACGGTCCACAGTATTTCGCCCGTTGTTGCGTCGAGCGCAAACACCATGCCGTCAGCGTCGTTGAGATACATGACCTCATCAATTACTAATGGAGTAACTTGCGTGATGATGTGTTCGGCCTCTGGTTGAAACGCCCACGCTAACTCTAAGCGGTTTACGTTTTCAGAGTTAATAGCGTTGAGGTCAGCGTAGCGGCCTCCATTGAGGTCGAGATTGTGCACAGGCCAGTCCATGCGGTCTTTGCCACTCTGTGCCTGTGCATCGAGCACTGTCAGCAAGAGTGTCGCAAGAGCGAGCGCCGCTTTCAGTCTGTCGCAGTTGTTCGTGTGTTGGGTGACCTGTCTCAGCATATGAATTCTCAGTTGTATCTCGGTGATGATTTTTGTTTCCGGGGGTTTGTGCTATTCACTACCAGACATAACCAAATGTTGAGTCGCGTAATGGTTGATCAAGAACGAGCGTTCGTTCTTTTATACGCCATCCCTCTGGTGTTCGGACTAGTACATCATCGTAATGTCCAGAGAGTGCCGGTTTTGGTGGCACATAGGACACTTCGAACGATACAAAGTATACCCGCGAGGTCGCTCCATTTGGTGTGGCTGTAATGACATGGTTGTTCTGCCAATGGCGACGTTCGTGCTCAGCTGGTCGCGTGGCGAAGCGTTCTGATAATGAATTCACGAGAGCCTCACGACCGATCAGCGCTTGTCCCCCCTGCTCACGTTTCCACACTGCATCTTCCGTAAAGATTGAGGCGTACATGTCGAGATCTTCAAAATCGGTTGCTTGATTGTACTTCGCAATTAATTGTTCAATCTCTGCATAGTCTTGGCCAGTTAGTTCTGGTCGGGATCCTTGAGCACTAAGCCAACCGGCGGCAAAAACGCCGACAAGCATTGTCATTATTACGAGTAATCTCTGCATTATTCCTCCTCTATACACAGTACTACTGATCAGTTGTTTGGAAACCATTGAAGGCACTTGACGCTTCATAGGAATCATGTAATTGAAGCTTTTCGTATTCATGGATTACGCTTAGTTTGGGACCAGAGTGTCTCCACTAAGAACACTACAACGCCAGTTGTCCGATAGAACTTTCCAAGATGCTGACGTGGTAGAAAGCGAATTACACGAAACCAACAGCGGTAACGAGTCGTGAGCTACCGGCGCGTTAGCGGTCTGGATTGACAGCAGCGGGCTGTTCGCTGCCAGCAGCTACTGTGCCAGTTTCTAACCATTCTTCGGTTCTCTTTTTTAGCGCCGCGATTTCTGGTTCACGCAGTTCAGCGGCCTCAAGAGCTGCCCGCATGGCGTAATCCTCGTCGGCACGACCCGCGCTGAGAATGAACGGCATGCCATAGTTACCCTCATGGCATCCGGATTGCAGCATCATAAAATCGTTCTCCAATTTCATGGGACGAAGCACTGTGTATGGTTCGACATAGACACTTGGGTCATCGATCGTCAGCCCGTATTCGATTTGATCTGGCCCAACTCGCCGGTAGGTTTCGACTTGACGCAAGGTTTCTCCAGAGCCTAGAAAAAAAGCTAGTGGCCGTCGAGAAGGCAGAACAGGACCGCCATCCTGCTTGTCATTAAAATTTGTTGTCTCGATGACGAGCGTGTCCCCGTCCCACCGGCCACGAGGGCGACCGAACCAGCCTCGAATTTTTGAGGAGACCTGTTCACGTCCGTCAAGTGAGATCAGTTGGGGATATTGGAAACCGTCGGGAAGTATCGCCACCAAGCCTGGGGCTTGAATAATTTTGACAGTTCCAGCGAGTCCCGTTGCGGCTTGAGGTTTCATGCAGCGCTCATTAAGGTTCCGATCTTCCCAGGTATCAGCCTCGCCACGATGTCTTCGAGCTGCTTCTCGCGCTTCGACGCGTGCGATGAGTTCCGGCGTGAAGGGTGGAATTTGACCGTGTGGTGGATCCACGACGAGCGATGTGCGTTGCCAACGAAGAGAGCCAGGAGGCTGCGGCTGTTCCATCCAGACGTTGTTGTACTCGGCGCCGTAAATGCCTTCTTCAATCGTGCCTTGTGTCCGCTCAACGTCTGCAGCGCTCCGAGGGCCTGCTGGGTCGGCATCAATCAGTGCCTGTTCGTAGGCCGAGAGCGCCTGGGCTTCCAACTCCGCGACTTCTTCGTCGGTCAAGAATTCCCGGTCTCCATATTTGGCAGGGCGTTGCATCGGAGTGCCTGTATTTTCATTGGTCCATATACCCTGGAGATCTGGATCTCCCCACGAGGTTCGCAGTTGGGTCCACGTTGAACTCTGACTCGTGACAGTAATTCCGGTCACTGCAATCATGAATGATAACGTTGCCATAACAAGCAGTCGGTCGCGCATTGGGTTTCTCCTCATCAATAGCTGAACCTATATGTCCCTTAGTTACTCGTTCGTCTTGGTCAGATGGCCCCAGAGGGTTTCCTCGACGAACTCTACGCAGTTGAATTCAAGAATCTCCGCATCCGGTTCCAGTCGGCGATAGAGCGGCAGACTGATTGTCCAGGGGCGGGTAAACACCTTGGTATCTTCAATCGTCGCTT
>CEUS01081888.1_pt1 | contig 46009 bp, 67 predicted proteins | sample 427031 | NCBI WGS metagenome assembly CEUS01 (sample SAMEA2622837, study PRJEB7988) | marine metagenome | biome: marine biome (ENVO:00000447); feature: marine epipelagic mixed layer (ENVO:xxxxxxxxx); material: "saline water (ENVO:00002010), including plankton (ENVO:xxxxxxxx)" | depth 140 m | reverse complement strand
GGAGTTTGAATGATCATCGGCTGCATTTTGTTTTTGTTGTTTTTTGGCGGGTTGCCTTGGGTACTATTTTCTTATCTGCCGGTATGGGGCGCGATTTCGATAAACCTTCTTGTATCAGGGTTGATATTGGGGTTAATGTCTAATGCGTCAAAGAAACAAGAAAGACCAGCTAGGCCTCTCACCACCGAAGAACTTATTAGATTGATGAAGAGGTAGGCGTGAATGAGCTGGCACTTTTTGCAGGAGCAGGCGGAGGAATCTTGGGAGGGTCATTGCTTGGATGGCGCACCCTCGCGGCTGTTGAAATTAATCCCTTTTGCAGGCGAGTCCTGCTCGCAAGGCAGCGAGACGGATGCTTGCCCGAGTTCCCCATCTGGGATGACGTGTCCACCTTCGATGGCCGACCATGGCGTGGACACATCGACATCATCACCGGAGGGTTCCCGTGCCAAGACATTAGCACAGCAGGAACAGGCGCTGGCATTTCGGGCAAAAGGTCAGGGCTCTGGTCGGAAATGGCGCGGATATGCGGCGAGGTTATGCCGAGATACATTTACGTGGAAAATAGCCCAATGCTCACAGGACGTGGACTTGACCAAGTTCTCATGGATATGGCCGCGATGGGGTATGATGCGCGATGGGGTATGTTATCCGCAGCAGATACGGGCGCACTCCACAAGCGCAAGCGCATCTGGGTTTTGGCCAACACCAACGGTTTACGGAAACTACAACAGGAAGGGCGCGAGCAAGCATTCAGGCGACGGCTTGGCAACAGCGGTTCGGAAGTGGTCAACACCAACGGTTCAGGATGCGAAAAACAACGGCGGCCCGTCTCAGCATCGTCGGAACTCTCTTCCCTTGAATGCGGAAGTCGGTGGCCCCCTGAACCCTCAGTGGGTCGAATGGCTCATGGGGTGGCCGATAGGGTGGACAGACTTAAGGCCCTTGGAAATGGACAGGTTCCAAGAGTGGCGGCGTCAGCATTCTTAATGTTAAAAAAGTAGCCTGCCCCCATCAGCAGACCTGTTGCCCACCATCGAGCAACCCACCCTCCATTGGCGGCTCGTCAGCCAGCCGGATTCCAACCAGGGACTTCATTCGGTATTAGTTGCAGTCAACCGCGAGCAGCGCCAGTATGTCGTCAACCATCCATACTGCCGGCCCCAGTAAGATTATCTCGCCTCCCGTGGGGTGAACTAGGTCTTGATAGTCCCCAACAACACCAACAATAGCAGCTGCATAAATAATAACCCCAGCATCGATGCATGCCGTAACCGCGTCTTGGATCGTGTTGCCTTCGACACTTTGCGGTGCTTCGTCTGAGAATACGACAATCGCCTTTGTCGAGTTTTCTCGCCACGAGACTTCTGCCCCAAGGCAGACATTGTAAACGGCATCAATAGTTGGCTCAGAGCCTCCTCCAACACTCGAAACATTTGTAATAACCCCCTGAAAAGTTGCTGCGTCTACAAGGTCGCTTATTAGCAGCATGTTGCTGTATGTGTAGGTTTCTGGGATCACACCCCCAGGAACTCTCGCTGCGCCAAACAAGCTGTCTGTGCCTTCCAGTGCGCCAGCAATTCTGTATGCCGTTGTGACGGATTCGCCCGTCAGCACACCCATCGAGCCACTACCATCAATAATAAAAAAAACATCGAACTCCGACGCAAGGTCTTCGTCGATCATGCCGTCGCAGTCATTATCGAGCCCGTCACAAATCTCGGTGGTTGGCACGCGCTCATACATGCACGTCAACTCGCCGCTCACGCACTCCATTATTCCGGCCCGACACTCCCCATGCGCCAAAGTCTCAGGACTTGCAGTATAGCAAAGCTCCAAGCCGTCAATGTTATCAACCAGGCCATCGCAATCATCATCGACGCCATTGCATTGCTCCGGTGTTCCCTCTTCTCTTCCGTCACAGATTTTTTGTCCTTCATAGCAAATCTCCCGTCCTGCTTTGCATGCGCCAATATCGCTGCCGCAAGCTTGTCCCGCCCACTCTTCGACCAGGTTATTGTCGACTATGCCGTCGCAGTCATTATCGAGCATATCGCACAATTCATCCTCGGGCGTAACTTGGCCTTCACACTCTATTACCATGTCATTTTCGTCACACAGCGTTACCCCAGCCTCACAGATACCCTGTACTGCCGTACCTGTGGGGCCGGTGTAACACGGCAAATTGCAGACACGCGAAACCATTACAATATCATCCTCGCATGCCTGCAAAAACACAAAAAACAACAAAAACAACAAAGCCTTCATGTAAGCACACCCATGTTTTCGAGCAATCGATCAACGAGCCCTCTGGAAGCATTTGCCATAAGGGCGATGTCGTATAATTCATCCTTAGAAATAAAGCCGCGCTGGAAAACTCCAATCCCATAAAAAAAGAGCCGTGCCCTGCGGTCGTCCCCATCAAAGTACATATCCACCACTTCCCGCATGGGCGTGTAATTAGTGCGCTCAAGCCCTAAGATCTGCTCAAGCTCGTGTATTTTTTCTTCTATAAGGGTTTCTATATCCCTCACGGCCACCGCCCCCTCACAAAAAAAACCGCCCCTACGGATAAAGACTCCGCAGGGCCGGCACTGTGTTAGATCCCAATTTATCTTAGATCATATAATCGGGCAAGCCGCCTATGCCTTTCTCTATGTAATAATCAAGGCGAATGGGCGTTCGTGCCAGCGCCACGGCAGCCTTCTGGGAGATATTGAGGGCTTTTGCGATTTGCTCGATTGTTTTTCCGTCGCGCACCATTTCTGTGACTCGCTCGCCTTCGCAAAGGTATCGCCGCACGCTTCGTGCTGGTATTCCTAGCCGCACCGCTATTGACAAAATGCCCATACCGCTTAAATGCATCTTTGTTACTTCTTCGTGTGGAAAATCTTGATCGTAATGTCGAACGCCGCGCCCCATTTAGTCCCCTTATTGTGAAATGTGTGATATTGTTGATTTATGACTGACATATTATCCATTCGTAATGGTTTATCGCAGAGAACGGTGGCAAGCAACATTCTCAGACTTAGAAAGATGGGGCATGATGCTCAGCGCATATCTGATGAGCTTGATATACCGCTTGATCGCGTAAACGACATCATCCGCGCTGCGCTCAAAAGGCTAACGAAAGAGATGAAGTCTGCCGCCGAAGGCATTCGTTCGCTTGAGCTTTCTCGCCTAGACGAGATGCAGACCGCGATCTGGCAAGACTGCATGGACGGAAAACTAACGGCCATTGATCGAGTGCTAAAGATCATGGAGCGTCGCTCAAAACTTGTTGGTCTTGACGCGCCGGACCGCCTGGATGTCAAAACCGACATCAGGATCGAGCAAATGAACGAAGCTAAAGACCGATTGATGTCAAAAATACTAGACATGGTACCGGAAGATGAGGCAGAAGAACCTGAGCCTGTTATGGCATTGCCCGCACCAGAGGTAGATGAGGACTGATGGCGACCCGCATAAGAAAACCAAAACAAGAAAAACCGTCCACCATGGAAAAAATACAGGCGCTTCCCGACCAAACCAAGCGTGAAATCCTTGGGACCCTAACAACCGAGCAGCTCGCAGAAATGGACTACATGTGGGAGATGTGGGCTCGGCCAAAGCAAATCATGCCTAAAGGCGACTGGTTTGTTTGGTTGATATGCGCGGGCCGCGGTTTCGGCAAAACCCGCAGCGGAGCCGAATTTGTTCGGATGATGGTTGAAAAAGGCCGCGCCAAGCGCATTGCGCTCGTAGGCCGTACCGCAGCAGATGTGCGCGATGTTATGATTGAGGGCGAGTCGGGCATCTTGGCGTGCTGTCCGCCATGGAATCGTCCTGAGTACATTATCACAAAGCGCAGACTCGTATGGCCAAGCGGCGCAATGGCGACCACTTATTCATCCCAAGAACCCGATATGCTTCGTGGTCCCCAGCATGACCTGGCTTGGTGCGATGAACTCGCAGCATGGCAATACGATGAGACTTTTGATCATTTAAAACTGGGGCTGCGCTTGGGGCGCAAGCCGCGCATGTGCATCACCACTACGCCTAAGCCCTCGATGATGATGCGGCAGTTATTAAAATCACAAGGCGTGCATGTGACCACCGGCTCGACCTATGAGAACAAGAGCAATTTATCGAGCAACTTTTTTCAGGAGGTTGTTGGGCGCTACGAGGGCACGTCTTTAGGGCGGCAGGAAATTTACGGCGAGCTTTTGGAGGACCTCCCAGGTTCGCTGTGGCGGTTTTCGACCATTGAGCGTGCGCGGGTTTCGGAGATGCCGGAAATGCGGCGCGTTGTGGTTGGCGTCGATCCGGCCATCAAATCCGACAAAGACGAGACTGGTATTGTTGTCTGCGGATTAAGCGAAGAAGGCAAGGGTTATGTCATTGCTGATCTGTCTTGCAAAGAAAGCCCACAGAACTGGGCTCGAATTGCAATTAATGCTTTTTTTGAGTATGGTGCTGATCGTATAGTAGCTGAATCAAACCAAGGCGGTATGATGGTTGAAGAGGTAATAAAAACCGCGAACGCCAATGTGCCGGTAAAGTCTGTATGGGCCACTAAGTCAAAAGCATCGCGGGCTGAGCCCATCTCCGCTCTTTATGAGCAGGGAAGGGTTTTTCATATTGGAATCTTTGAAGACCTTGAAGACCAAATGGTGACCTACCAGCCTGGGCAACGGAAATCTCCAGACCGACTGGACGCAATGGTTCACGCATTAACAGAGTTGATGCTGAAACGAAAAGCGCCCCTCGATCTGGCGCAATTTAATTGGGGTTTTGGGAAGCGCGATAACCCCTGGAGACTTTAATGCCACGTTCCCCAAATTTGGATGTCTTAGGGTATTCCGGCCTAAACCAAACCGGCGGCCATATTTACGAAGAATGGTTGAACAAGCTATCGGGCTCGCGGGCCATCCGCACCTACAAGGAAATGCGCGATAACGATGCTGTGATCGGCGCGATTCTGTACGCCATCAAAGCGTTGGTGCGTCAAGTCCCCTGGGCCGTTGAGGAAAACCATTCGGGCCACCCTCAGGCCGAACGCGCAGCCGAGTTTCTGCGGGAGTGCGCGTTTGATGATATGTCGCTGACCTGGGAAGACCTTATATCAGAAATCCTGAGCATGCTTGTGTTTGGGTATTCTGCGTTTGAAATCGTGTATAAAATCCGGCGCGGCCCCAGCTCTAGGAGTTCTAAGTACAAATCTAAATACACAGACGGCCTCATTGGCTGGCGTAAAATTGCCATGCGCGGCCAGGACTCCATCACGCGGTGGGAAATAGACGAAGATGGCGGGATTATGGGGTTTTATCAAGATAGCGGACCAGCCTATGAGACCGTATTTATTCCCATGAAAAAGGCGCTTTTGTTCCGCACAGAAGTTAATAAGAACAATCCCGAAGGTCGCTCGCTGCTTCGCAACGCCTATCGATCCTACTTCTTTTTAAAGCGCATCCAAGAACTTGAAGCCATTGGTATCGAGCGCGAATTGGCCGGTCTGCCCGTGTTGCAGGTTCCGCCAGAAATCATGATGCCCAATGCCAAGGCGGAACAAAAAACCCTTCGCAACAATCTTGAGACACTGATTCAGCAAATTCGCCGCGACGAACGCGAAGGCGTTTTGATGCCTTCCGAAGTAGACTCCGACAATCGCCCCACAGGGTTTAAATTGTCGCTGTTGTCAACCGGAGGTCGCCGCCAAATCGACACCAACGAGACCATCAAGCGGTATGAGTCCCGTATTGCCATGTCGGTGCTGGCCGAGTTTATTTTGCTGGGCACTGACTCGCACGGCTCCTTCGCCCTGGCGTCCTCAAAGACCGAGCTTTTTGCTGCGGCATTAGGCGGGATATTGGACTCTATTGAGGCGGTCCTGAATCGGTTCGCCGTTGCACGGCTCATGCAGCTTAATCCGGTTTTTCCTCCCGAGGCATGGCCACGGTTCAAGCATGGTGACATCGAAAAAGCACCGCTGGACGAAATCGGCACGTTTATCCAGCGCGTTGCTGGCGCTAATTTGCTAACTCCCGATGCCGCCGTTGAGGCCAAGGTGAGAGAGATCGCCGGCCTGCCCGAAGCCGGACCCGAAACAGCGCTGGTGGAAGAAGAGGCCGAAGAGGAAATGCTACAGGAGGAAGAAGATGCCCTACAAGACGCCTGAGCAAGCCTACGCCGTAGCGCGGTCGATGGGATGTGATTCAGTACATAAAATGCCAAATGGGTCATATATGCCCTGCGGCTCGAACGAGGAATATCAGAGGATGAAAAAAGATGGAGTCGATAAGGCGAATAATTCAATACCGCTGCCTGTTGAGAATGCTTTGCGTAGAAAAATGCGATCCCACAACAAAAGGTTCGGAGAGAATAAGGAAACTCGTGCAACGCTTGGGGCTTTGAAGTCCGTGTATAAGCGCGGGCTCGGTACTTATAAACCTAATCGCGCCCAGACACCCGAGAAATGGGCCATGGGATATGTGAACTCATACCTGAACCGACTCGGCCCCAAAAACATGGAAAAAACCAGCGACATCTTCAAGGTGCGCGATGCGTTTGAGGGCCTGTACCCAGTTACAGTCTCCGCAGACGGCAACAGACCTTGCGAGGTTCGGTCATGGCAAGATTTTGTTATGCTTGCGAAATCCTGCACAAAAGCTTTTGCAAACAGTGACGAAAAGCCATTTTTCGTTTTCAATCGAACCCCTCAAATTGTGCTAAAGGTGGACGGAAAGAAAAATCACTCTTTATTTCCTGGTAAGCACCGGTACCGTCTTGTGGACAACGAGGGCAATACCATTGAAACGGGCTGGGTTGATGAAGATTTTAACATAGCAGATCATGTTAGGGTTGATGGGATTGATGACGAAATCACATCGGTAACACGCACTACACTAACCGACGAAGACAGCATTATCGAAGATATTGCAACCGTTATCTCAGAAGCGACGACGACAGAAGAGTATTTGGGAACCATCATCCCTAATAAGGTTGAAAAAAACGCCACCATCGTTTTTCTGTCTTTGATGCCGACTCTTGACGAAAAAACAGCGGGCCGCGCTCTTGCTGGCAGTATTGAGAAAAACTTAACAGAACAAATCATTGATCCCATCGACACCTCCTTAGAACAGGTAAGCTTTGTCAACATCGTGCCATTTGAAACGCTTAACGCGGACGGAAAGAGATCTACCCCTTCTCAGGAGCTTGTCGAGCAATGGTCACCGGTGGTGCTTGACGCCATTGGCAAGGCCGACGCCCGCGCCATTGTCGTGGCGCTGGGCAAAGATACCGCAGAGCATTATGCCGATGTGGTTGATTTTGTTATGCCTCATCCGTTTTCTAAGTCCAAATACAGCCTTCCACGCAAGGTTGAAGAACTCGGAAAAACATACTCCAACAAATTTGACCGTCAGGTTAAAATTGCCAAAAGCGACGCAGACAGACGTTTGGTTTATGGCGTTGTTTTGGAGCCCGAAGTAATTGATGCACATAATGACATTGTTTCCATTGACGAAATAGAAAACGCAGCGCATAATTACCTCATTAAGTCCCGAATGGTTGGCGATCAGCACAGCAAGCCGGCCAAGGCAGACATAGTGGAAAGCTACATTGCACCCGCCGATCTGGATATAGGTGGTCAGCAAATCAGAAAAGGCTCTTGGGTCATGGTGACGAAAGTACACGATGACAGCATGTGGAGCGGTATCAAGAAGGGTGCCTACACAGGGTATTCTATTGGCGGCTACGCAGTAAAAGAGCCGATTGAAGACGGGCGTTTAGCACAGTAAGCCTGCGGTAATCACAAAATTACTAATTGCGAGCATGCCTTTTTTGGCAGTGCTGGGAGTTCGTATGACAATTAAACGATTAAAAGAACTGGAAACACATGAGGTTAGTTTGGTCGACAGGCCGGCCAACCGTCGCACCTTTTTAGTTCTTAAAAACGAAACCTCTCTTAAAGGAGAAAAAGACATGGAAGACAAAATTCTTAGTCTTTTGGATACGCCCTTTGAAAACGAAGAGCAGTATTTAGAGACACTAAAGAAAAATGAAATGTCTGATGACGCCATCCAGGCCATCGCGGCTGCAATGCGACTTTTGAAACCCCACCAGAAAACACTCACTGGTGCGAATGTCAACGTCGTAAAGGAGTTATTAGGCATTGAAGAAGAAGCGCCATCTGTCGAAAGCAACGAAGCAGATAATGATACCGAACTCAATATTGAGAAGGTACCAGAAGATGTTCGTGCTCAGGTGGAGGGCCTTTTTAAAAGTCAATCTGAAGCCATTCAAAAGGCTGAGGAATTGGAAAACGAAATCAATGTAATGAAGGCCGAAAAAGCTCGGAAAGAATTCATTGAGAAAGCCGGATCGGATTTCGGCAGCGTCCCTGGGACCACCGCCACGGCGCTTGGAGAATTGCTTCAAGAGCTGACGGCAGCGGCACCGGAGGCGGCTGCAAAAATTGAATCGATTTTGGTGTCCGTAAACAAGGCAATGGAAACCTCTGAAGTACTGGAAGAAGCTGGTCAGGCGACCAAGGAAGAAACTGGGACTGCATGGGACAAAGTTGAGGCGCGAGCAATTGAACTTCAAAAGGCCAATCCTGACCTTTCTGTGTATCAGGCGCGTGCAAAAGTGCTGGAAGGCAATGCTGAACTTTTCCAAGCTTATAACAATGAATTTGAGTCCAACAAAAGGAGCTAACTATGGCAACTCAAGAAAGTTTAACATGTATTACGCTTGAAGCAGGTGCAGACCTCTCCAGCGATCAATACAAAATGGTAACCCTAAGTGCCGGCAAGGCTGTTCTCTGCTCGGCGGCAACCGACGTTCCCGTTGGTGTCTTACAAAACAAGCCCGCATCAGGCCAGGCGGCAACTGTGTGTATTAGTGGGGCCTCAAAAGTTCTCGCTGGCGGCACTATCGCTTCTGGCGACCTAGTGGGCACCGATGCGTCTGGAACAGCAGATAAGAAAATTGCTGGCACCGACACCACAGAATACGTCGTAGGCCGAGCCCTTACAGGCGGAGCGTCAGGTGAAATCGTCACCGCTTTGATTAACACTGAAGCACCTCACCGTGCCTCATAGAAAGGAGTACATAACATGCCTTTACCTACTGCAAGTGATGTACATGTAAATGCGGCGCTGTCGAATATCAGTATCGCGTATATGCAAGAGGCTGCTGGTTTTGTGGCCGATAAAGTGTTTCCGGTCGTTCCCGTTCAAAGACAGGGTGATCGGTATTTTGTTTACAACCGTGGTGATTTGTTGCGCTCTGAAGCTCAGTTGCGTGCTCCTGGTACCGAGTCTGCTGGTGGTGGTTTCCGCCTGGATAACACTGCTTCGTATTTCTGCGAAGTATACGCCATCCATAAAAACATTGACGACCAAGTTCGCGCCAACGCTGACGCTGCCGTTAATGTTGAGGCCGACTCAGCACGCTACGTAACTCAGCAATTGATGATGAAGCGTGACCGCGTGTGGGCTGATGGTTTCTTTAAGACCGGTGTCTGGGATATCGATCTTGACGGTGTTGCCGGTGCTCCTGGCGCTGGTGAGTTCAAGCGTTGGGATGAAACCGATGGCACGCCTATCGACAACATCATGGAGCAATCAGAAGCAATCATGGAAAAAACTGGCAAGCGACCCAACACCTTAGTGCTGTCCGCCCCTGTTTACCGTGGTCTTCGTAACAACGAGCAGGTTCTTGAGCGCATCAAATATACTCAGCGTGGCATTGTCACTACTGATATCTTGGCTGCATTGTTGGATCTGGACAAAGTTATCGTTGCTTCCGCTACCAACAACACCGCCGCTGAAGGTGCCGCTACTGCAACAAGCTTCATCTTGGGCAATAGCGCGTTGTTGACCTATTCTGCTCCAAGCCCAAGCTTGTTGACGCCCTCTGGTGGATACATGTTCTCCTGGAACGGCTTGACTGGCGCTGGCCCTGAAGGTAACCGCATCAAGCGTTACCGCATGGAGCACCTCGCTGCTGACCGCATTGAAGGCGAAATGGCTTTTGATGCAAAATTGGTTGCAAGCGAATGTGGCGCTTTCTTTGAAGATGCTGTAAGCTAATCAAAAAACACGGTCCTCCTTTTTATGAGGGGGGCCGTCTTTAAAGGAGCCGAACATGTACAAAGCTTTAAGAGTTTTAAAAGTTGGTGGTCAGATATTCTACATTGGCGATGTCTTACCAGAGAATGCCCCTGAGATCATTAATATTGACGCATTTATCGCAAAGGGCTGGATTGAATCTGTCGGTGATACCACTGCTGCCACTGCGACCGTTGAAGCCAAGCCTGCCTTGAACAAGACAAGCACAGGCAAGGTCGACATTACCGAAGCCATGCCCGCCACAAAATCCAGCAAGAAAAAGAAGAAGACCAAAAAGAAGATCGGATCAATTCTTTCCTCGAAGGCCAAAGAGACTGTTGCTGAAAACACGCTTGAGGCCGCAACAATACATAAGCCTGATCTGGATTAAAAATGGCCTTTACTTACACTTCGGACCCTGAGAACTCTAAGCGCGATGCTGTCAGACTGCTTACGGGTGATACGGACAGCGATGATGCGCTTTTACAGGACAGCGAAGTGGATTATTTCCTTTCGCTGTACTCCGATACGGTTTATCCGGCGGCGGCGGCAGCGTGTGACGCAATCTCGTCGAAGTATGCGCGTCAAGCGGACACGACTAATGGTCGCCTTTCAGTTAGGGCCTCGCAAAGATCGTATGCTTACGCGCAAAAAGCCAAAGAGCTAAGACGCGACACTCTGCTGGGCGCAGAAGTATTTGCTGGCGGCCTGACGATTTCAGGTAAAAACACGCTTGACGACGACACTGATGCCGTACAGCCCGCATTCAGCGTGGGCATGGATGATTATAACACCACTGATGGCACCGACGAGGACTGTTGATGGCCGACCCGCAGCTCGCAAAACAATTTGCTCAAAAAATGAGCTATGCGATCCCTACGGGCGTCGGTGTGGACGGCGAGCTATCTTATGGTATCCCCAGAACGATGTCTGCCCGCGTTGAGCCTGTTGATCGAACCCGAGAGCTTGGCCGTGGGACGCGCCTTGATACGACTTATCGGATTTATACCGAGACTGCGATTCAGATGGATTTTCGGGTGTGGCTCCCTGGAGATAGCGCGTTAGATCGAACCCTTGCCCGTCGCCCCAAGTTCATATTAGAGTTGGTTGATGAAAACGGTGATTTGGACCATTACGAAATCGAGGTCTAAATGCTTAAGTTTGACGCCAGTGATTTTATCGCAAAAACAAATCAGATCGCAGAAAATCTTCAGAGATCATCTGAGGAGATAACGCATTTTGGCGCACTAGAGGTTTGGCGCAAATCCCAGCAAATAGTTCCCGTTGATACGAGGCTATTAAAGTCGACTGGATATTTGGCGACGAAGGCCACCGGCGTTCGCGCTACGGTCGAGATTGGATATGGCGGCCCCATCGCCGGATTTGAAAACGATTATGTTTTTTACGCGGCCACGCAAGAGAGAAATCGTAAGTATCTGGCCAATTCTGTTAGCAACGAAATATTTAAGCGCGGCCTTTTCAGCGCAATAAAAACTTTTCTTCGCAAGCCGACTCAGGTGTTTTTTAGTCGTCAAATTGATCCCCCATACGAGTCTCAAAGCAACAGTCGATCCGAGGTTCTGGTTGTTAAGAAGGCCAAGCAAGACGGTAGAGAGGTTTAAAAATGCCAACCCCTGATTTAGATTTAGCAAATCACCTCGAAACAGAGCTTGTTGGCACTGTCGGCACCGACGTTTTTCGCGGTCCAGTTCGCGCCCCATCAAGATATATCCCGCATCGCAGCATTTTTTGTTTTACCCAGGGGGGGCTGCCGCCGATTACTCTTTTTGGCTCAGATCGCACCGATGTCAGAGAGGCCCGTGTCACTGTTTATATTCGCGGCAATATCGGCACATATACCGCAACCGCTACTTTCGCAAGGATGGTTTATGATGCTGTGGAGAGGGCGCGAATCTCTGGCTATGCGTCTGTTTTAACCGACGCATCAGAACCTTTTTATATCGGTCTTGATCCCACAGAGCATCCCGTCTTTAATCTTGATGTGATGATGATTTACTCAAGCGATGGAACATCTGGATCGGGAACTCCAGTGCTGCCGTCCGCATTGGAAACCGTAGACGTTACGAATGCAATGTCGCCGTACACGGTAAAAGTTGCCGACAAAATTATGAGCTGCAAAACATCCACTGGCGCTATCACTCTTCAATTACAGGCGGCAAACTTGGCTGGCGACGGGAAACTGTATATAATCAAAGACGAGGATGGTAACGCAGCGACGAATAATATCACCATTTTGCCTGCTGCGGGCGAGACAATAGATGGCGAGTCCTCTCTTGTTGTAAGCAACGACGACGGATCTGCCTCTATCTATTCTAATGGTGAGAACTTCTTTATTTTCTAGGTGAAAAATGTCTTACTTAATTGGAAAATCCATGGCCAGGCCTGTACAAGTACAGAGTGGTGACATTCCCGTATTTGATGAAGCAGGCAACGTACAAAGCCTCTCCCCAACCGAAACATACATTGAAACAAAGCCAACCCCCACGTCTCCTGGCGTCAGGGGCCAGCAGTATTTTGACGGAGTTCATATTTATGTCTGTGTGGCTGAAAATGTGTGGCGCCGGTATCATGTGGAGGCAGAGTGGGATAGCTGATGACTCATATATCGGATAGCACCATCCTCGTCGTCGGCGGTCAAATATTGACTACCGGCGATTTTGTTTTTCAGGCGCGTCAAGAGTCGATTGATGATGTTATTGACGACTTTGGCCCGCCGATCATTAATTTAATTGTCCCTTCATACATTATGGAGGGCGAAGAAAGAGAAATAATTATGTCTGGAAACAGAACTTATAACCCCCTAGGGCTGGGTATCAGCGGCGCGGGCGTTACTGTTGAGGATGTTTATGTTGATAGCGACGGTCAGGTTACCACCCGTATCGAGGTCGCCGCCGATTCAGCAAACATTCAAACCGCCAACGCCGACGACTTGCGTAGCATTACCGTCACAACCCTCCCTGGTCAGACTGACTCTGATGGTGAATCCATCGAACAGCAATCAATTTTCGCCAACGAACTGCGAATTTATTTTAGCGCCCCAAGCTTGTCCAGCATCGCCTATGCCGACGCAGGTGGGTCGCCCATCGTAAACCAGGGTGACACGGTTACTGCCACAATCACCGGAACGAAGTTTTATGATAAATGGGACAACAACCAAGACATGGCTTCATCACTCGGCGATCTCGCGGCCCAGGGCCTTACCCTCACCGGAATGACTGTGGACAGCCCCACTCAGGCCACCGCCACGTTTACCGTTGCGGCTGATGCTTCGAGACAGTCTCACTCAGTCAAAACCACCACCTACTCTGGTGACTCCAACGAACTTGCTTCCAACCTGACTGTTTACTACAGTGCCCCTACTCTTGCCTCTTTGGCCGAGCAAAGTGGTGCCAATATGACATCAATCGCTGCTGGTGAAACCAAAAGCTTGCGACTCTCTGGAAGCCGCCTTGAAGGTGTTGACGCCCCTGCCCGCATTGAAGTCGGACAGGTTGACGCTGGCGGAAACTTTAACCCTAGCCCAACGCAAGAAGATGGAAGTGGAAATGTTGTTCTCAGCAGCTTTGCGACCATTAGCAACGTCTCGGCATCCACACCCGCTGGTGCTGGCACAAATCATACTGTTGATTTTGACCTGGCAATGGCCCAGAATATCCCAAGCGATTTAGCGAACATTGGTTTTCGCGTTACTGCTCTTGATGCTGGCGGAGCGCTGCAAACGGTCTTGCCAATAGCAGAAGCTTTTAGCATTGACGCTGCTGAGCCTACCATTAGCGACATTTCTGTTGCTGGTCGGCCCGCAGGCGATGCCGGCTCCATCTACCACGGCATGGGCAGCACTACGGTGACCATTAATGGATCAAACTTTTATGGCGATCTCGCGAACATTGTTTTGGCCGCAAACCCAGGCGGCGTTACGCTCACCAACCCAACAAAAGTAAGCGACACTGAATTGTCTGTTGATGTTGAAATTGGTGCGGCTGCTGCAATAACCGTTCAAGACTTTACTGTCGAGCTTGAGGGCGGTTCTTCAACCAGCTCTAACGCTGCGTCAAGGCTTGAAATTATCTTGCCACCACCTACGCTGTCCACAGACCCAGCACAAAACCATTTGACTTTGGACCGTCCGAACTCAGGCACTCACGTACACGAGTTCACTATTGACGGAACAAACTTCATGAACATTTGGGACGCTGGAAACACTTCCGACGGCCTTCGTGCTACCGATGGCGATTTTGTGAACTACTACCAGGCTGGGGACACTATGTCTGCCGCGCTCTACGCAACAGGAACCGCCAATGCGGCATCCGGCCTCACCAGCTTCAGCATGCGTGCCACGAGCGCCACTAAGGCAACCGGCACTGTTACCGTTGCGTCCAACGCCCCACTGGGCTTGGTCGACATGGAAGTAACGACCCGCTCCGGCGCTACCGCTGTACTGACTGGTGTTTTGGATATCATCCCTGGTGATCCCGAATTCACCGCTGTTGCTCCCGATGCCATCATGGAAGGTACAGGAGACTTGGTTCTTACCTTGTCCGGTGCTAACTTCCACCCTGCTGGCGATGGCGCAATTGCTGGCTCGACCTTGCTGGGTATCAAATACCCCTACGACCCGAATCAAACCAATGTTGATTTTGGGAACCGAGAAATGGCAATGACTCCCGCTGCGTATCGCAGAGTGCATGATTTCGTCAATCCTGTTGGCGGAGAGCTTGTAGATGTCGCTGTTGATGCTAATGGCGCATTTGAAATCGCCAAATTCACTGACACCTACGACGCCAACGCAAACTTTGCCAAAATGCAGGCGATTGATACTGGCGGCGCTGCCGATAGTGCTTGGGCGGCAACCCTTGCAGACATGACGGCTGACGACTGGGTTGTCATTCGAGTAAAGCTCGACCAGACACCCGCTGCCGTCACCGACACCTTAACGGCAACAACTGCTGCATCCCCAAGTCAAAGTATTTCGCTGGATGCGAACATCTTAAGCGAGGAGGACTACCTCGAGTGGGCCGCCGGTGACTTTTTGTCCGCAATCAACGGCCTGCTGCCTCTGGCGCAGCCTCCCATAAGCGATCCTGGCACGATTGCGCTCTTGCAAGGTTTTGCAATGGGTCCCATCCCTGCGCTGCTCGCTGATTTGGCTGCGTATCAGGCAACCAATGGGCCGGACGCAGAAATGCAAGTCCTTGAAGCGGATTTGAATGCGGCTCTAGTCGCTATCGCTGCTCTTTAATTTGCTCTCGCAAGTGCCCCCTTCTTCGGAAGGGGCCTTGCCCCTATGAGAAGGTTAGGATATGCCGGTTTTCTCCCCTTTCCGGCAGTGGGGTTCGACTCCCTGCCCTTCTCTTTTTTTTAGATCTATAAAAATGGCTCGCGATAACAGATCTATTTGTTTTTTAGGTGTTTGATCTGTTAATTTACACCCTGAAACAATGTCTATTTGGAGGACACTAATATGGCTTTAGCAGCACATGAGATTATTTTACGCACTTCTAGCGCAGTCTCTACCCCATTCGTCACCGATTACTCAACCGCTGAGGCGGCTGGCACTGATATGGCCGGCGCAAAAGATGTTACGCTGAGCAACAGCGCGGACATTCTTGACACAACCGCTTTTGATGACAGCACCTCTTTTCGCACCAAGCTTTCGGGCCTTAAAGACGCATCCATGTCTTTTAGTGCAAATTTTGAAGCAGGCACGGGCGATGGCTCGGTGAAGGACATTTTTGACGCCCTGTCAGGCGGTGAGACTCGTCATTATTTTATCGGCCTCACTGGGGCGGGCGCTACCACCGAGGCAGGCTTTGCAGCATCCGGCGTTATCGAGTCTGTGGAAATTACTGGCGCGGTCGATGGTCTAGTTGAGGCATCTATCTCGGTCCAGCTCTCTGGCGCACCTGAATTTCTAAGCTAATAGGAGGTCAGCATGGCCGCTATTGCTGCACATTTATGCCGTCTTTACATGACGGGTACGTCTACAACACTTACCGGTGAGTCTGCCGATGAGGTGGGATCTACCGGATCGCGCTTTCAGGTCACCGATGCCACCAAGCAGATTCTCAGTCCGGCAACCACTGTTGTCGGCAAAGATGGCGGAACTCCCGCCGCGCTGGATACGGTTGATTACCTTTTCGGCACTGTTGACTTCTCAAGCTCCCCCTCCGGCGCTGTGACTGTGGATGCTGATTACTTGCCACGTTTTGAGGTTGGTACTGTTACGGATTTTTCCATCAGTATGTCCTCCGATATTCTTGACTCCTCAACAATGGATGGCGAGACCTTTAGAAACAAGATCAGCGGCTTGGTTGACCTAAGCGGCTCCCTTACGCTTTTGGAGACCCCCAACCAGGACTATGACACTGGCGGCAACGAAATTAAACTTTACGATTTAATGTCGGACGGCACGCCAAAAGTTTTAGAGATTGATTTTCCTGACACCACCGAAGCTCTTCGGGCTTGGATTGTAATTGAGAGTTACGAGAATACCGGCGCAGTTGACGGACTTGTTGAAACCAGTATATCATTCCAGGGCGCACCGCAGTCAGCAGGGCAAACAGTCGTGCTCGGTGGCGCAGCCTACAAGCTAGGCGACACTAACGAAGAATAATACAGGGGACAACATGCCGAAAAACAACATCCGTGATTTAATCCGTACAGCAACCTTGGGCACTGGGGCCGAGCGAGCCTCAACCTTGATGCCAGTCAACGGCCAAGACGTAGAGATTCGTCAGCCCACCGTAGGCCAGCGCAGCAAGATTTTGACTGCCGCAGGCGGTGGCACCACCGGCGAAATTAAGGACTTCTCAAAGCTCCAAATCGCTGCCATTATGCAATGCTGCTACGTCCCTAATACGGAAGAACACATTTTCGAGAAGGCTGATGAGGCAACTTTGATGAATATGCCATCCGGTGGGTGGGTTGATGAGCTTGCGGCAGAGGCCGTTCGGTTAATGAATACCGAAGCGGAGCAAGACGCAAAAAACTAAAGAAAGACGGCGAACGCCAGTTTTTGTTCTTCTTAGCAGAAACATTGGGCACCACCGTCAATGACTTGGCCGAGCGTCTGTCCGTTTCAGAATTTTTGGAGTGGCACGAATACTTCAAGATAAAGAACGAGGCGGAGAAGAAGGCCATGGAAAAATCAAGAGCAAAAAGCAAAAGCAGATCTCCTCGTTCGTTTAGGAGACGCTAATGGCTGGTGACGCAGCAGGTCAAATAACCGCGTCTTTGACGCTGGATATTTCTAAGTTTCAAGAGTCCATAAAAAAGGCTCAAAGCGCCATTGGCAAAATGCAGAAAACCATCGACCAGGCCGCATCGTCTGGCGGTGGTGGGGATGCCTCGGCCCAGTCCTCAAAAAAAGCTGCCTCGGCGGCAAAAAAACAAAAAGAAGCACTGTCTAATCTTGTTTTAGAGTACAAAAATCTTAGACATAATTTCAAGCAAGGTGCCCAGTCCCAAGAGGCGTACAAAAAAAGCATGCAGGGCGTTGTTCAGTCCGCAAACACTCTAAAGGCCGCAGTCGATGCAAACTCTGTGGCTTACGAGAAATTTAACAATGTAGCTGGCATGGCCGCCTCTCAAATCGCCAAAGTGGAAAGCGCCGAGAAAAAGGCCGCCATGGCGGCAAAGAAAACCCAGCTAGCCATGGAGGAGAAGACACGCCCTGAAGGCCGTCGGCGCGGCGGCAAAGATAATACTAAAGCGATGGCGGAGGTGCGAAAAAACATCTCAAGCTTGTCGGACCAACTCAAGAGCAATCAAATCACGGCGGCGGACGCAAAAAAATCTCTTGAGAAATACGAGGCCTCACTAAAAAGACTCGGCGCTGGACTAACAAGTGGAACGGCGGCGTTTCGGGAATTAAACAAGGGCCTAGCGGCCAGCACCGGCATGAAGGCCTTCATTAACGTATCGGATACTGCGGCCTCAAAAATGAGCAACCTTACGAGCCAGGTCGACAAGGGCGCAAGCAAGATGTCAACCGTTTTTGCTGCAATGTCGACCGGCGGCGCTGGTGCGGCTCGTGCCACGGTAATGAGTTTCACGAACATCACTGAAGCCTTTCAGAAAGGGCTCATGGGAGGCCGCCAGTTTGCGATGTTTTTCATGGGCGACCTCAGTGATGCCATGATGATCGGCTCTTTTCATGCCTCTGGCTTCGCAAAAGCAGCAGCGGCAGCAGCAGGATCCACAAAAGCCCTCCTTTTGAATATGGCAAAATGGGTGATTCCATTCCAGATGGCGCTTACTGGCCTCATGGGTGTCCTAGGTTTGGTCGCCGCAAAAATGGGCTGGTTTGGCGCAAAAACCAAGGATGCAAAAAAAGAAGCCAGAGAGCTTTCTGGTGAAATTTCAGACTTAGAATTCTTCTTGAGGAATGCTGGAAGTGCGCAGAGGGCTCTCAATGAAGCATTTCAAGATTTTAATGCAGATGATGCGAAAGACGAAATTGCAGCCGTTAAAAAACAAATTTCACAACTCCCGAAACTCGGAACAGCGGTATCAAGACTAAAAAGGGAGATAGACGATCAAAACAGTTCTTTGTCGCAGGCAGGAAAGGAAATTAAAAATGCTAATCGGGATTTCGCAAAATACTTAAAAATTGAAGAAGATCTAGCTAAAAAAACCAGTGACTTGAACAAGGAAAGAAATACCGAGCTAGGAATACTAGAAAGCCTAAAACAAGCAAGACGGGACATTTACGACCCCACGGTAATTAGAAGCGAGGCACAAAAAAAAGCTATGACGGAGGCAGTCAACAAGGAAATTGACCTCCAAAAAATGAAGATTCTTAATGTTGAGAATGCAATATCAAGAACCGGTGCCGCTGCAAGGCTTCTAAAGGGATATATAGAAGGTCAAAGAGACGCCCTTAAGGACATTGTTGATCTTGCCCCAAAAGTAAAAGAGGCGGCACCGAAAACCACAAAGAAGGGGAAACCTGAAAAAGAAGAAGAAGATCCGGCTTTAAAGTTTTTTACGGACGCAATGAAAGAGGCTATTGGCCAAGCAAAAAATCTTCAAGAAATAATTAACAGTCTATACGAAGTCATCAAGGAAGCCCCAACGGGCGAGCAAGCCGGACTTCTCAAAAGTCTTGGAGTAAAAGATGCCGAGGCACAGCTCAAAAAAATAGAAAAAAGAATGGCCGATCTTAAATCCAAGGCGTTTTGGGTGGACCCAGAAACCGGTGTCATACTCAGAGACATGGAGGCCGCCGCCGCCGAACAGGAAAAGATGAAGCAAGACGCCAGGGTGCAGGCCGAGTATTTAAAGGAGGCCGCAAGAGCCATTGCGTTGGCACAAGCCGCAAGTGCTGTTGGTCGAGATGTTTCGGCTGGCGAAATTATGGAGATGGGGCCGGCCAAAAAAGCAAGACTGAGCGAGATAACAGAGCAGAGAACGACTGCGGCAAAAGGCATGGGGCCAATGCTCGGCGGCGTCGATGTGGCGAAGAAGGTTTTTAAAAATCTTGAAAAAGGCCTTGACGAAGTGGACGGTTTTGGGAGCCGGCTGCAAACTGCTGGGCTCCAAGTTGAAAAATTCGGACTTGCCGGCATGGATGCCTCTAAGTTCGGCAAGTTGCTGCAAAAAACAGGCAAAAACATCGATAAAGTATTCGATGGTGTTCGCGATGATCTTGTCATGCTCGGCGCTGCCGCCGTTACGGCAGCGGCTTCGATGGTCGATGCTTTCGCTGGTGCCGTGTCTGGCGACTTCGGCTCAGTCATGTCCACCATTGGGGGCGGCGTAGGAGCGGGCGTTGCCGTGGCTGCCGGTGCCCCTCCCGAAATGGGGCAAAAAATAGGCTCGGCGATTGGTGCATTTTCCGACATGATGATCTCCAATATGACGGTTCAGACCGATGTCCTTAACGCGGACGGCGAGTTTGTCGAATTGAATATGGGCGAACTTATCAATTGGGAGTTTATGGACCAATTAAAGGTTGCCATGGATGCGTTCCAGCCCCTTGCCGAAATAGTGTTTTTTCTTGCGTCGAACTTGGGAGGTCTTCTTGCTGCCGTCGTCAACATGCTTACCCCTGTTCTTGAAGGCATTGCAGGTACGCTTGGGCATGTTTTTAAATTAGTTTTCGATGTTTTTGCCGTCATTCTTCCCCTCATCGCAATCGTGGGAGGGATGATTGGGCTAGCGCTTCAGGTTATAAATCCGTTTTTGGATATTGTTATTCAAATTATAGACATTTTCATGCCGCTCGTCGCCGCAATCACCACCCTTATACATGTCTTTTGGCAACTTGATCCCATAATTGCGCTTATTATGCTTGGCCTTGAAAAGCTTGCATACGTTATGAACATTGCCGCAGAATTCATAGCAGAGCCTCTCGATGATGCAGCAAAGGCAGTCATAAGCTTTGTGGACGCAATTGGTCACGCCATCGTGTGGCTAGGCGAGACATTGTTTGACTGGCAGTGGCTAAAAGACGTAGGGGCTGCTCTTATTGCTTCGGCTGCGGCACTGGAGCAAAGCGCAACAACCGATTTTGGTGCATTCGGTCGAGACGTAGAGGAGTCTGCTAAGGCCATGGCAGAGGAAACCAATCAGCGGCAAAAGGCAACGGAGGCGGCAAAAAACCAAGCAGAAGCATCAAAAGCCCTCAATGTGCCAAAGGGCTTTAAGGTTGAAAAATACCGATACGAGGCAATGAATCCCGAGCAGTCAAACCCCTTCACCGGCTCACGTCTTGACGGCAGCATGACCATCAATATTGAAAATATTTTCGTTGAGGACGGCGAGGATTTGCTAGACCAGTTGAACGAGGCGAATGAGACTGGCGGCCTTCCACCCACAGGAGGCTTTTAGTGGCGTTTCTGACCGTCAACGGCATCCCTATTCCCGTCGAGGACGCATCGGCGGGATTTGATGTGGACCTCGTGGGTCGGGCTAGGCGCAGCATTACGGGTCTTGGTGATGGCTCATTCTTAACCAGTAAAAGAGCGTTCAAACTGGCCACGCCAGTGGTGGATCGCTCCAGTTTCCTGGCTTACCAAGGCCTGCTAAATGGGGAGGGCCACGTCATACCATTGCAGGAGAATTGCTCCACGGCGGATGGCGTTGGGGCGAGCAAGGGAACCGCCACTTTTACCGCAACCGCCGACAAGTTTGATGGTGGTGACTATTACATGACTACAGCAGGCTGGGTTTTATGGTCTGCCGAAGATGTTGGGTATAATTCATCTACTGGTTACACTATTTGCTGGGTTTCGAGTGCGTCACCTTCTGGGCACAGCATTTTTGCTATCACTGCCACAGGCGAATCGATATCCGGCGCGGATCTGGTCTACAGAGACGGGTCCTCGACCTCTCTGACCACCCCCTTTTACAACATTCAGGTCTACGTATCTGGCATCCTTGCTCAGCCATTATTCGGCACCACCGAAGAAAAGCAAATCCACGAAATTGTTTATCTGCCCTTTAAGCTTACCGCATCGCAAATGGAAACCATCACAACCCGCACCAAGCGCTTCAGCGCACTGCCGTACATTGCGATTTCGGGCGATATGGTTGACGGCGAAACCGTGACCTGCGCGGGAACGTCTGGCAAATCAGATTTTGTGCCATCAAGTTTTTCAGGCGCATTTGGCGCAAACAACAAACTTTCTTTCACTTTGCAGGAAAAATAGTGGCATTTTTGAAGCTGAACAATTACACAATGCCGGTTTTTGTGGAGGATGCTCAAATACAAAAATCAATGGTGGGGCGAACGAGCCGCTCTTATGGTGGCACTTATACCTCTGACGAAAAATACAGCAAGCGCACCATAACAGCATCAACAACGCCCATGACGTATGAGGACGCCATGGCCACCGAAGGGCTTATTCTGGGGCGCGGGCATTCTTTCAGTTTTAACGATGGACTGTATTCGTCGCGTGGGCTTGGGCCGAATCGCGACTACGCATCTGTTTGGCATCCGACCGGCGGTGAAGACAACGGCCCATACCTCGAAGGCAACGGTCTGACTATGGGGATGCAATGGGCAATTCCGTCCATATTCCTAGGTGACTGGTGTGTTTCTCTTTTTTACTATGACTCCGCAGTTCCAGAGTGGCAAGGATGGGCGGCCACCGGCAACGGCACAACAACACAAAAATTTTACAGATGGGGAACCGGATACAGCGGACTCCAGGGCTCGACTGCCGACTTTGACTCAAAGCTCTATGTGAACGCATCGGGCGAATTTGTGTGCGCCACAGACAGCAGCATGGATGATATGCAATTTCTCCCCTATCACCCCACCGCAAGCATGCTGGCGTCGTGGAAGGACGTGCGCTCGGCGGCAACGCACATAAACCCGTTCGGCCCCCTGCCAAACCTTTATCTTTCGGGCGACTGTATACCCGAAGAGCAGATCGAGGTCTTTGGAACGGTGACCGCTGCCGACTATATCCAAGCTGCGCTTGATGGTTCCTTTCAAAGCAATCTGGTAGTGCTTGAGTTCACACTGGAGGAGGTATGAGAATATTTACTCACGCTCGCGGCGTGCCTCCGAAGCTTCGCGCCACTACCATTAGGTCTTTTTCGCCCGATAAAGACTGGGATGCTACTGCCAGCGTCAAAGATCTTTTAAGCACGAAAGCGCTCGGTCTTAGCTCGTCGCCAATCCCGCTTGCCGATTGCCCAGTTTCCGGTGCTCGTGTTTTTGATGGCACCAATTACGCCTATGACTCGGCAGCATCAGGGGATCACGCATCTTTAACTGGTGAATGTACTTGGCAGGCCTGGGTTTATATCGACAGTGTTCAGGTAAAGAATTCTGCTTATGCTTTCACATACTCCGCCACTAGCGAGTCCTCTGGCACCAATGTTATGCTTTCCATCAAGGTGGCATCATCAAGCGGAACGCCTGCGACATTGCGTTCGTTTTGGGAATACAGCAGCGGGTCAAACCAAGAAGTCCAATCAGATCAGGCCCCACCCGTCGATCAGTGGTGTCACATCGCCATGGTGCGGGAGGATGATCCTGATAACGCTGGCAAGTGCCGTATGAAATTTTACATCAACGGCTGCCAGACCCGTGACTCGGACGGCGTTTTAGAGGTTTTTGATAACAGCGGGTCAGGCTATGAATACCCCACGGGCGGCTCTAGCGCTCGGTGGACCTATGGGAACGTGCATGGCTCAACTAGCAATTATTTTACAGGCCGTGTTGGCCCTGCCACGGCGTGCTCCGAGGCTCTGACAGACGCCGACATCCAAGAAGACTACCGGCGCGGACTGGGATGGGCCACGGGCAACAGGGTCTATATACGAGCACTCGTTGAGGATAATTTTGGAGTCATGCAAGACTTAAGCAGGGTGCCGTCGCCTGACGGCAGCACGGTGGATATGCTGGAAGGTGTTCGCATAGACGACAGCGTTGACAAGCGAGTGACAACCGCAACAGTCAAGGTTTTTCGCCAGCATGGACGTGTTAATCTTTCTCCCTTGATGTCGGAGAGTTATCTGAATCGCGCCAGCGCTGGAAGCACCCTGGCAGACAGAACGTATCCAACGCAAGCTGACACATCATACACTGCTCCTACTGATGTCGACCCCACTACTTTTTTAAACATAGGGAGGATGATAAAGCTGCAAATGTCCAGGATGCCGCATGGGGTAGAGCCTGATGCAGTGCCGAGCTTCTCAGGCACAGACTCGGACTGGTATGATTTAGTGGTGGGCTATACCGATGTGGTTGATTTCGGAAAAGACACTATATCTATAAGTTTTCGGGATAGCGGCGGACTGGTGGCGGATGCGTTCATCGAGCAGGAAAACCCAGAAAGCACGGAGCGCTTTATTGCTGACAATACGGCGCTTGGAGCGGCCATTCAGCACATCCTTGACCAGAATTGGAGAGGCACGTTTGGATCGTCAATACCGGCGCTTTATGAGCCTGTGGCAGCAAATTGGTTTTTGTCTGAGGGCACCATCGCTCGCGATTTGGTGCTGTCTGCTATCAATAAATTGGCATCTCAAATTGCATGGATGGTTCGATACAAATGGGACAAGGGTTTTACCGGCTCAGGACAGCAATTCAGGCTAACGCTGCACGAGCCTGACCGCGACAAGGTGCTGGCGGATAGTTTTATATCGACAGATGATTATGTGGGCATATCAAAGCTAAGCCTCGACATATCAGGCGTTAGGAATGTTATCAAGATTGCGTACTATGCCCCAAAGTTTGGCACAACGCTTCCCTATCGTGTTCCATTCACGGTGAAGACGCCATCTTCGCTGATGATGGTTCAAAATGAAATGGTCCAGCAGGACGACAGCCCAGGTGGATCGATAGAAAAATACGGTCGTCGATATATGGAGCTACAGGAGTCCCCTGTCGATCTTATTGATAGCACCGCCGAGGCCGACAGAATGGCCTCCGGTATTTTGGCCGACCTTAAAGAGCCGCTGGCTCACACAAGTCTTAACGCTAAAGATCTGATCGAGGTAGAGCTTAATGATATGCTATCCATCGAGGCTGATGATCAATCTTTTGACTCAGATCAGAACTACGCCGTATCCACAATTAACGTAGAAATAAAAAACGGATTTGTCGACGTGTCATTCGGGCTTCGCGGGACGCCATCATCGGGCTCAAACCGTCACATCAGTATGCAGCGCACAGGCAACACCGGCCCACAGGCCCCCTTTAGTGCTCGCGACGGCACCCGCCCCACCCTCACAGCCATTATGAATCAAATTCGCCCCCTGGAGGCACTGGGGGCTTTTGGCGGCCAAGATCCGGCGGTGCCCAATCAGGGCTTCGAGCAGTGGGGAGGCGGGCTGAACGGAGACCTTTTAGAGCCCATAGGGTGGACCACCACCGGTGGAACATGGGGGTCTGCGGGCAATGTTTACGTCAAAGCCATTGGCGACGGTGCCGTAGCCGGTCAAACAGGCAGTTTTTTGATTGATATAACTGATGCCGCAGGCGCGATAACCTCTGAGTTTTTTGCCATACGTACTGATACGCCTTACGTTATCAAATTGCGCGCCGCCACAACAAACATTGCAAACACTGTTGGCGGGACGATTAGTTATTATCTTACGAGAAAAGACACTAGCGCTGTTTCCACTGCGTCGCTGTCTGCCACTGCCCTTAGCGTGATTGATCTTGTCGAAGAAAAACAATTTTATGTTACCGCGCCATCGTCGGGCGTGGCCTTTGCGCGTATAGAGATCACACCAGGATCAGTGGCCGCATCTTCAAGCGTGTATCTGGACATGATTCGGCTTACGGAATGTGAGCCGTTTACGAGAGCGTCACCGGCGACATCTTACAGCGCCATAAGCTCAGCGTCTAAAACATTTGAAACTTACACTGTTGCCGCCCTAAATTCGGTAGATGTTGATATAGGTGACAATTTCACCCCTGGCGGCTCGCATGTTTACACTGCGCCTGAAGATGGCCTCTACAAGATAAATGCCTGCGTCTCAATGACTACAACCACAACCAACTCCACCCCAGGGTTCAACGGCGACTCGGATATTGATCTCCTTAAAGGCGGAAACGCTGTGACGGCAATTCTTAAAGCTGGAGACCCCACGCCTAACACAATCATAGCCTACGGGTCTCCTGGGTCGCCACACAGGATAAATGAATCTGGAGGCAATTACGATTTTGTAGCATCCAGCCATATTGAAATAAAAAAAGAAATGACCAAGGGACAAAAGGTTCAGCTTGGATGGGCTGGAAACATATACAATGTTTATACTGCCATGCTTATCGATGCCGACACAACCTTTCTTGAGGTAACCCTTTTAAACGGAGAAAAAAGATGATTAAAAGCATCGCACTTTTCGTTTTAGGTGCGATGCTGTGTTGCGTATACATGGCGATCTTTAGGGCACCCGTCAGGGCGGTTACGCTTGAAGACATTTCCTATGCCGAGCTTTCAGGCCCAGAAATCAAGTACGACATAGATCTTTATAATTCCGCCACAGGAATATGGGTAGGCACTATTAGCGATGTTTTATTCTTTGATCCGCGAGTAAATTTTGAAATTTTTCATGTGCCATGCGAAAAGGAGATAGGCGATTTGTGCGAAGCACCACCGGCTGTTTTCTGGGCTCGATACGTTCACAAAAAGCATCCAATGGAATTCAAGCTTACTCAGTATTTCTTGGAGGATGGCCCGCATAACCTGCCGCCAGATCACCCTTTTTTTTCAAGGCTGAAAAAAGAGGTATTCAATCATTTTTGCAGAAAAACACAGCTTTGCGTGGGGAAAGAATAAAATGGATTTAGATGTAAAATTTTTAATATCACTTTTGACAAGCGGTGCTGGAATAGGCGCGGCATGGGGGCATTCCCAGTCAAAAATCCAAGCGCTCACGTCTCGCGTGGAAGAAATAAAAAAAGAAAAAGCATCCCTGGAAAAAGTTGAAAACGTTTTAGAGCGACTTGTAGGAATCGAGGAGCGATTGGTGGACAGAATCACCGCTGTGGATAAAAACCTCAAAGAAGTGAAAGAAGATATAAAAGCATTAAGGGGATAGGATTAAAAATGGAACCAGCAACTCATTCGCTTTTGGCCGCCGGCGCGATAGCGGCATTCATCAGGGCCTTTGTGCCAATTCTTAAGAGTAAAAGACTTGGAGAGGTCTGGAAAAAAACTCCAAAATGGCTTCGGCCCGCGATTTTGATGGCAACAGCGGCATCCCTGGCGCTTTGTGACTCCATCATGTCCGGCATGTCCATCTCTAGCGCACTGCTTTCGGCACTCGCCGCCCTGGGGGCGTCGGTGGGCACATATGAGACCCAAAAGGGAGTCTCGAAAAGTGGGGGATAGCGATCCGATAGGCGAAGAAATACAAAAGCGCGTTTTAGAGTCTGAGTACAGAGTGAATATCAACTCTTTGCGGCCAGTGCGGCAAACAACCAAGTATGTTGTGTTGCACCGCATCGGAGTCGGGCGCTGCATTACGGACGTGGAAAGATTTTTCACAGAAACACCAGAAGGCGTCGCCACTGTGACGGTGCGGCCCCAGCGCATTTCTGAGACCGTAAAAAAATGGAAGCTGCACGGCATTCCAGAGCGGTACAGAGCCCGTGCCTTTGTCCCTTATCACTTTGTTATCGATATAAACGGCGCAGTGACACAATTTTTGGATTATGACGCTCGCGGCGCTCACTGTTACGGTTTCAACAGCCACAGCATTGGTGTGGCGTGTATTGGTGATTTTCGCATTGAAAGAGCTACGGATGCACAAATGTATGCATCGATGGTGCTGTGCAGGGATCTTTTATTTAAATATGGGGACACCGTAAGAATAAAAAGACATGATGATTTGCGCCGTGCAAACAATCAGCGTATAAAAGGATGCCCTGGTCGGCACTTCCCGTTTGAGCGGATAAAAAAATGGGCAGAAACAGCGCTGAAAAATAAAATGCAGCTTGACGCAGAGCGCACCAAAGACTAGAACATAGACAACCAACAAAAAGGGAGAGACATATGGTTGATTTGAAAGGCCAATCCATTGGCGCAACAAGAATTACTGCGATTGCTGGGATCAATCCCTACACCAAGCCGATATCCGTTTGGTCGGAAATTATGGGCGTTTCCGATGGGTTTTCCGGCAACGAGGCATCGCGTTTAGGCCTGCAACTTGAGCCCACCGTGGCCAAAGATTACGCCATGAAGAACGGTTATGCGTTCAACGTGGACGATTACGTTTACGATGGCCTGGGTAATAATTCATATGTCGGCGGCAAAGAGCTTTTCGCGCCCGATGGGAAGATCGCACTGCAACCAGGGACCAAAGTTTATCACCCAGAGGTGCCGTATTTTCATTGTACTCCTGACTTTCTGATCCCCAACGAAAAGGGCGATATAGTTAAAATCTTAGAAATTAAGACCTACGGACTTCTTTCTGGAGGCCGAGGCGCTGGGGAGATTTGGGGCGAGGAGCACACGGACGAAATCCCCAGTTGGTATTTTGCCCAAGTTCAATGGCAAATGTTCATCGTCGGGCCGCAGGTGAAAGAGGTCGATCTGCATGTGATGGTGCCTGGCTTTGGTGATAAGCTTTTTTACACCTATACGATTAAAAGGGATGACGAACTCATTGAAATACTTGCAAAAAAAGGGCATGAATTCTGGAACGAGTATGTTTTAAAAAAAGTTGCACCACCGGTTGACGGGAGCGACGACTATAAAGACTATCTTGCGGAGAGATTCCCTCAAAATAGCAAATCTTTAAAGCCTGATGACGGATCTGCATATGCGCTGGTTCAGGAGCGAGCACGCGGCAGATCCATGATGGACGAAGGCAAGGCCATAGCTCAGGCCGCAGAGAACAAATTAAAACAAATGATTGGTGACGATGGCGGCCTTAAGGGTAGCTGGGGGTATGTTTCCTGGAAGACCATAAAAGACGGAAGAAAAACAGATTTTGAGGCGGCCTTTCACGCATTGTGTAAAAAGTTAAACGCGAAAGAAAACGAGGCAGAAAAAATTCTGTCTCAAAACACGGTGGTAAAAAAAGGTTACCGCCGGTTCACGGTGAAAAATGACAGAAAACAATAAAAAAGAACAACAACAAAAAGGGGTTGCTATGGTTCTACATAAACAAGAAGAAGTTGGTGCGCGTGGCATTGTGTTGCATTCATTTGAAGACCTGAAACGGTTTTGCAGCGCGTCTGCGGCGTCAGGATACTTTAAAGATGCCCAGGACGTGGCGAAAGCCATTGTAAAGGTCCAGGCAGGCATGGAGCTTGGTGTGCCACCGATTGCCAGCATGGCTGGAATCCACATCGTTGAAGGGAAGCCAACGTTGTCTTCAGGGCTTATTGCGTCGCGCATCAAGGCTTCTGGGAAGTACCGGTTTATCGTTAAAAAACACACTGAAACCGAGTGCGAGCTTGAGTTCAAGGAAAAGCTTGATGGCGCATGGGAGGCTGTAGGAGTGTCTTCGTTTACGATGGCCGATGCTTCTAAGGCCGGCATTGGGGGTCGCGCAAACTGGAAACGCTACCCTAAAAACATGCTTTTTGCTCGCGCCATCAGCAACGGTGCTCGGTGGTATTGTGCCGATATTTTTACTGGCGCCATTTATACGACCGAAGAAATCCAAGATGATATTAGCATTGTTCAAGACGATCCCCAGCCGGTAGCTGCCGCCAATGCCGCGCCGGCACCAGAGGTGGTTGAAGATAAAAAGCCAGTAAAAATAAATCCCAAGAACCTTAAGGGCGCAAAAGCAATCAAGGAAGCTTTAAAGAATGGCTGACCATGTGCGCCCCTGCGCCACCTGCGGCAATATGTGTTTTGCACGACCAGGCGAAATCTCTTATTGCCCTGATTGCTATGTGCCCGAAAACCCCACCTTCGGATGGAAGATCAGAAGGTGGATAGAGACCAAAGGCGGGAAACCCTCTGATTTGCAAAAATTTAGCACCACATCGCAAAAAGAAAAGTTCTTAAACAGCGTGCTCGGCATCACGATCAAAAAAACCAAACCAAAAGAAGAAAACAATGACAGATGAGGCAATCTTTACGCCCTTACCAGCAAGAGGCCGTTGATAGATGCAGGGAAGCAGCCGCAACGCATAAAAGGGTGCTGTTGCAGCTTCCAACCGGTGGCGGAAAGACGACAATTGCCGCTGAAATCATATCTTTGGCCGTCACAAAAGGTAAAACAGCACTATTCTTGGCGCACCGCCGCGAGCTTATATTCCAGGCCTATGAGCGCTTCAGCGGGTTCGGCCTTGATTGCTCTATTATTTTGGCTGGGGACAAAAGATGCATACCTGAAAAACCAGTCCAGGTGGGATCTGTTCAGACTTGTGTGCGCCGAAAAAAGTACATGGCCTCTATATCCCCAGACCTTATCATTGTTGACGAGGCGCATCATGCCGTGGCCAATAGCTATGTAAAAATTCTGAAAATGTACCCCCAGGCGACCGTCATGGGGCTGTCGGCCACTCCTTACAGGTCGGACGGCAGAGGGCTTGGATCAATTGATGACTATACGCTTTTCAAGGGGTTGGTGGCGATAGAGACCACCGGCTCGCTGGTGGAGCAAGGGTATTTGTCTGCCTGCGAGGTATGGGTTCCACAAGTTATAAATTTTTCTAAGATAAAAATCGAGAAAGGCGATTTTGCCAAATCAGAGCTTGAGCAAATTTTCGTAGATCGCGATCTGATGGAGAACGTAGCCACGGACTGGGAAAAGTATTGCAATGGCATGCAAACGCTTGTTTTTGCCTCATCAGTGCAGCACAGCAAGTCTTTGTGCGCTGTTTTCAATGAAAAAGGCATTCCTGCTGGTCACATAGACGGCGAAACCCCAAAAAAGGACAGGGAGAGCATGCTTCGCCGGCTCGCCATGGGAGAGATCCGCGTAGTTTCAAATTTTGGTGTATTGACAGAGGGGTTTGATTGTCCTGCTGTGTCGGCCCTGATTCTTGCTCGCCCCACAATGTCGATGGCGCTCTACAAGCAGATGGTCGGACGCGGGCTGCGCATAAATGATGGCAAAAAACATGCAGTAATACTCGACTATGGAAAAAACGTGACGCGCCACACATGGCCAACAAACGACCCCCCTGCGGATTTGTCTGCTGGCCTATCGGATCGTCCCGCGCCACAAAACAAAAAGGACGGCGAAAACGGCGCATGGGTTTGCCCTCGATGCATGGCTGCCGTGCCCATTGATTTAAAATCGTGCAGTTGTGGCTTTAAAAAACAAGAAAATCAAACCAAACTGAAGCAAAAAGAATATAGACTAAGAAGGCTAAGAAAAAACCAAACAGAAACCCCCTTGACGCAGGGGGAGATAATTAAGAGAAGGCTCAAGTTCTTCGAGCTTGAGGATCGCGACAAAAAAGAAAAAAGAAGTTTTTGGGTTTCCTGTTATAAATATAAACATTTATATGGGAAATTTCCGCACGAGGATGGTATTCTAAGCGGAAATGAAACTTTTAAATATTGGAATTTAAGAAAAAAGAGGGGCGGCGATGGGGCAAAGTCTTAACCGAAAAGCAAAAGAGGAAATCGCAAAATTCTTTAAGTTTCTATGCGGAGAAAAAAATGCACACAGAGAGGTTAGGACATTCAGAGGTAGGGCACCGCATGGCAGCGGTTATTATAACCTGTCTAATGTTGATCTTTTAATCTCAGAAATAGAAAATCTTGACGAAAAGGTGGCGTATTTTGCCACCTTCAACACCCCTAAGCAGTCTAAGTCCAAAAAATCTATCGGAAAAATATCTGGTGGTGTTGCCTGCCGCCAGGAAGATATAGATGAGATTAACTATATCTATATTGACATAGACCCCACCAGGGGGAAAAAGGGCGATTGCTGTGCCACGCAAAAGGAAAAGGACACCGCAAAAGAGGTAGCATATAAAGTCGTTGAATATCTTGAGTCCCACGGATGGCCCGAGCCCGCATGCATAAACGACTCTGGAAATGGATATCATATTTTCTACTTGTGCTCTTTCTCTGTTGATCTTAGCGATTTCATTGGGGACACCCTTAGCGTTTTGTCTCACTTTGTAGGGACTCGGGACGCGAAAATAGACACGAGCGTAAAGAATGCCAACAGGGTTGTGAGAATCCCAGGCACTATGAACAGAAAAGGCCCCAATACCCCAGATCGCCCTCATCGAATGTGTAAAAACATTTTCTACGCGGATGCCCCAGAGCCCGTGACCCCCCCTTTAATCGAAAAAATCGCTCTTCTGCACCGACATATTAAAGAGTTTCACACGCCAAAAGTAATAAATAAAAGCAGTGCAAGCATTGACGAGATAGAGAAAAAGTCTGGCATCAAAATAGTCAACAAGTCGAATCCCGCAACAAGCAATGGTGACCTTATTTACAAGTTTGTATGCCCTGAGTGCGACAATGTGGACGTTTCGGGCTATATAAGAATCACCGAAACCGGTTTTGCGTACAAGTGCTTTCACGAGTCGTGCAATGTTAGCACGCTAAAGTTTGCAAAAAAGTTTGGCATTGAGCTTGAGCAGCAAAAAGAGGAAAGGCTTTTGTCTGATTGTTTTCGCAGGTTCAGGTATGACGGCCAAGCTCGATTAAAAATGCCGAAAAACTATATTTGGGAAGACAGCGCCCTAAGACACATGGATGGCAAACAGGTAAAAGAAATCACTTCTCAGCCTTTATATATAGGCGCGGTCATGGAAGATGTTGATGACAGCACCGAGTACGCACAGCTTTCTTTTATGCGACGCGGACGCTGGCGGCATTGCATCGCGCCAAAAAAAGATCTCATGAACAGGCAAAGGCTTGTGGAGTATGCCGACAAGGGGCTAAGCATCAGTTCCGATAACGCCACCGCCATAACAAGCTTTTTAAGATGTTTTGACCTCGAAAACGAGCAAAACATGAAGTACGCCCTGGCGAGCTCAAGAATGGGATGGCAAGTTATTGATGACGAGATTGGGTTTTTGCTTGGGCAAAGATACATCAATAAAAACGGGATTGGCGGGAATGTTGACCTGTCACAAGCACAAGCAAAGCACTGGCCTGATCGCTGTATTGCCTTCAGGGGGTCTTCCGATGGCGAGCAGCAGTTGGCGGCATCTCTTAACGCCTCTGGGGAGTATCCCGAGTGGAAATCATCAATACAGTGGGCCGTCAAACACCCCAACATGCTGGTGATGGTGCTTGCTTCTTTTTCTGCGCCGCTTTTGGATATTTTAAAGCAGAATAATTTTGTCTTAGATTTCTGCAACAGAACATCATCCGGCAAAACGACTGGGCTAACGTTTGCAGCGTCTATTTGGGGCAATCCAGACAGGTCTTCGCGAGGATCATTTATAAAGTCCTGGGACAGCACCAGAACGAACATTGAACGCTCTGCGTTTGGCCGCAATCACTTGCCGCTGCTTATGGACGACACAAAGGCAGCAAAAGATCTTGATGAGCTTTGTAGCATCGTTTACTCGATTGCCAACGGGCAAGGCAGGGGGCGCGGCACCATTACCGGCACCGCCATGGATAAAAACTTTAAGACGATTCTTGTCTCTACCGGAGAGGACAGCATTACAGACTTTTCGCCCGCTGGCGGCATTATGGCCAGGGTGCTGCAAGTATCTGGGCCGATGTTTACCCGAAGTGGTAAAGATTTTGCTTTTGAGATTTCTGAAAACATGGAGCGAGTCCTGGCAAACTACGGATGGGCAGGCCCGCTGTTTGTTTCTTACCTTATCGAAAACCAGGAAAGGTGGCCCGAATGGCGAAAGGCACATAGAGATATTGCCAAAAAATTCACCACTCGGAACCAAGACATTTTGATTCGTCTTGCAAGCTCAATGGCGGTCATTTCTCTGTGTGCAAAACTTGTTCAAGAGGCTGGCATATTGGACGTGTCTGACGCGGAGCTTGAAAGCGCCATTGCAGAAATATGGAGCAAATGTCGTGACAATGCGGACGCTTCTGATCGTGAAAAGTCTGCGCTTTACTGCTTAGGGCAATATCTGGACATAAACATGGATCGAGTTTTGCTAGTGGAAGACGGGAAGGTCGATTACGACAGCACTCTTGCCGGAAACTCTGGGTCAGCTTTTGCGCCCAAACCAAACAAGAGCTATATCGCACGCATTGAAACCAAAGACGGGAAAATGATTCGTATTTCCGTCAACAACGGCGTTATCGAAAAAACACTGAAAATGAATGGGTACGCCCCCAGGGCGATAAAATCTCAGTGGGTTGATCGCGGGTGGTGTGAAACAAAATCCAACAGATCTGGCTCACCAACAAAATCTGTTAGAATAGGCCCCAAGGCGGTTGTGACGTGTGTCGTGTTCAACGATAAAGCATGCGACTTGCTTAGTCTATATGGCGGTGAAGAGCCGACGAAAACCAGCAAGGCTGAGTTTGAGGCCGCCCGCCGAGACATGGGCATGTCAATGTGGCCCGAGAATGAAGAGTCTTTGCAGTGGTAAAAAGAATTAAGCACAATGGTAAATATCATTTTTTAGATGATTTTGTTGGCTTGTTCTTAGACAGGGGGGCCGTAGGGCTTATCGATAAAATCGCTGACTGGCCGTGGGGGAAGCAAAGAAAAATTGTTGACGCTGTTCTTTGCGGCACTTCAGAATTTGCGCCAAAAGCAGAGCAGCAGAAGTTGGACGTTTGGTATGAGAAAAATCAAATACTGCACGACAAACCAAAAAGGCTTCCCAAGATCAATGAAAAGAGATACTACAAATCCACGAAAAAAAAAGGCTCTAATTATGTGTATCTGCGCGTTCCGGTGAGTCTTTATTCGCAGGAGGGGGGAGATTTTTTTGAGGTCTCCTACGGAAAAGAAAAGATAACCATAGCAAGACTCGAAGGAGATATTTATGCCAAATGACAATGCAAAACACGAAGTCCTTACATTTTTTCACTTGCTGCTGCACAACGGCCAGGCACGATGCACGAGCGATAGCGAATTGATTCAATTTTTAAGCGAATTCACCGAAGCGATGGGATGCGGCATTTCAAAGCATATTGAGATAATTAAAGAAACGTATGGAAGAGAAATGGCCGTGCATATGCTTATGGTTTTTATTAATGATGCTCGCACTTTGGATTCAGATTTCTGGGAGATGCTGTTTGACGCCCAGGAGCGAATTTCTGGCGTGGGCAACGAAAAAGAGGAACATGTCAACTAAAGGAGAGAATATGTCTAGTGTTAATAATGTAGTTCTTGTTGGGAATTTGGGCCAAGACCCGAAGATCCATGATGGTGCGATCAAGATTGCTAATTTTAGTATCGCCACCAATGAATTCGTAAAAAAAGAAAAAACAACCGAGTGGCACAAGATCGTTGCGTTTGGAAAAACCGCTGAGATTTTAGAGGCTTACGCCAAAAAAGGCACAAAGCTTGGGATTATTGGACGCTTAAGTCAGCGTTCCTATGAAAAAGACGGCCAGACTGTGTACACTACGGAAGTATTAGCCAACAGTGTGCAGCTTTTATCCCCTAAAAGTCAGGACAATGGCGGCTCAAACAGCAGTAATGATATCCCCTTTTAGGCGGCCCGTTGCGTGTGCCACGGCCCGCAGGAGTAGGCCGTGGCGCAAACCCTGAAAGAGCGAGTAGACGAGCTAGAAGAGAAAAACGAATCGCTCGAACGAGAAATCGAAAACCTTACGCTGCGTGCCGAAAGTCTTGAGGAGCAGCAGCAACCAATACTTGAAAAACTAGCAGCCTATAAAGAATTTGAAGGCCGGATCGATGGGGGTCTTACGGCATTAAAATGGCTTGCCGGTATTTTAACTTTCTTAGCCACACTGGGTCACTGCATTCCTATCGAATATTAAGGAGCAAGAATGACCTGGACATTGAAGCTTGGGGACTGGCGCGAACAGCTTTCCGACGTTGAAGAAGTAGACGCTATTATTACAGACCCGCCCTTTGGAGCTAGAACCCACAAGGGCGACGTGGCTGCTGCGGTACAGCAGAAATCAGCAACGGGCCAAGATATCCGCAGACCTATATCGTATAAGCATTTTCACCCAGCGGACGTTTTTGAATTTGTTTACGCATGGCAGCATCGAAACAAGGGATGGTGGGCGTGCATCACTTCGCATGATTTAGTGCCGGTATGGGAACAAGCATTTAGAGAGATCGGGCTATACTCATTCGCGCCGTTGCCGTTCATCCGCAAGGTGCCGAGACTGCTCGGTGACGGTCCAGCATCATGGGCTGATTACATCATGGTGGCTCGACCTAGAAATAAAACCTACAGCCGTTGGGGATGCAGACCTGGTGCCTACGTTCTGGAGAAGGGCCACTACGAGCGTAAAAAGATTGCCGTAGGGGGTAAGCCTATTTGGTTAATGAAGAAGCTTGTAGAGGATTACACGAAGTCTGGCGATCTTGTGTGCGATCCTTTTGCGGGTGGTGCCACTACGCTTGCAGCCGCTACAATGCTGGGGAGAAAATCCATAGGCTGTGAAATAAGGGAAGAAATTTATCAAAAAGCCCTGGAGCGCCTTTCGGGCATTACGGTTGAGCCCGAGGCCGCATGATTATTGCAAGCTTCGATCCTGGCGCAAAAACAGGGTTCTGCGTTCGCGAAGATAAAGATGTTTTAATTTCTGGCACTGAAGACCGTGAAAAGGCAGTTCAAATAGTTCGCAATTATATTGAACCGGCGACCGTGGACATTGTAGTCATCGAAGGGGCCTATGTGCCAATGCAATCGGCGGGCTACATAAGCGGAATTCTAAAGCTTTGCAAGACTGCCGGATTTATCGAGGGATACTGCTATTCTTACTGGCGCGACGCCCTCGTATGGCGGCCTCTGCCCACACAATGGCGTGCAACGCTAGGCCTACGCCCAAAGAACAGAGATGAGGCAAAAGAGGTTGTTTTAAAGTGGGCCGAAGCACACGTCGGGAGGAAGATTGAGGGACCGAGGGGTGGCGCTGCCCATGATGAGGCTGAGGCGATTGCGATGGGTGCTGCTGCATTTATAAAGTTCCTAAACTAGATAGCCGCACTCTATGAGCTTTTCTTTGTATTGGGCGTTTTGACTCATTATTTTTTTGATGGCTTCTTTGCATATTGCAGCCTCTTCGCAGGCTTTTTTCGCTTTTTCTTCAATGCTTTCAAGCCTGGCTTGAATTTCGTGATGGGTCATGTGCGCCTCAGTAGTTTAAAGTTTTTGTTTCAAGATCCTTATGAAACCCACAGTATACACAACTGTAGTATCTTTCTTTATACCCTACCGCGAGGTGCAAACCCATCGAATTGCACTTGGGGCATATTTTCTTAGATCCAGCTTTTGACGGTGGTCCGCCCCCAACCTGCCCATAGCTTATTGATTTTGATTCCTTATATCCCGCCAGGCAAACAACTGCTGCCGTCATGCATTTTCTTCTTGGTGATCGATGGGGCCTGGGTGTGTATTTCTTTTTTATCTCCTGCACTCGAAACGGATGCAAGACATCAAGAATTTCTTCTGCGCAAAGCACTTTCTCGCCCATTGCCAGGCTCATTCTCTGCGAAGCCTCTTTTCTCGCGCTGGTTTCTGGATCTTTCTTGTGATTTCTTTTCATTTGAATGTTGTAGGTTGAAAAAATTTTCACTATGGCGAAATCTCTCTCGCTGTTCTCCAGTGATTCGTTTGCAATTTTTAAGAGTTTTGCTGCAAGGCTGTTTCTCGCGGTCATTGCGCCTCCTCCGGCCCCTGTGTGCAGGAGTGTATTTTTACGTCTGCCATTCCGCAGTGCTCGCACTTAAGCTTTATGCCGCATTTTTCGCAATTTATCTCGGGCTCACCCCCAAAAAGACTGCATGTAAAGCATCTGTCAACACCGTTGGATATTTTTTTAGGTTTCAAATCGGCCTCTGCAAACCTCCCCCTCTCTCTTGTTATCACAGTGGCTCCTCTAGGTGAATGTTTGGGACGCCGGATCATAAAATCCGACAATTTGATACCCGCCTGCCGATAAATGAGAAAAACGAGCAATCGTAACAATGCACCCCTTAAAGGGCTCCAGAAGATCTGATGCGCAAGACCTTTTAATCTTTTCAAGAAGCTCTGAAACGCCAATTTTGTACACAATCTCAGCCTCCCCACTAAAAGGTATTTTTAAGTCATCGCATGTTTCCCTTGTAAAAAAGAAAACCATGTTCAGGTATTCATCTCGAAATTCTGGTCTATCCATTTTTCAACCTCTCGCCTTGTTGTCATGTATGGTGCCGCACCGCGCCCACTCCCAAGCCTGATGGCACGGAGCCTTCCAGTCTTGATGGCATTGATCACTTGCCGCTTGCTCAGAAAGGAATACTCTGCTGTGATATCTGAGGCTGTTAGGCCGTTTTTTTCGATTTCTCTTAAAAACTTAATCTTTTTATCTTTTGACATTTTAACACTCCTCAAAATAAAGGGGGTTTATCCACCATAAAACCAGCTCACCCTCATCGTTTACGCTTACGTTAATAAGCTTGTCGCCAGAGGATATATTTATGCGACCGCCGTTGATAACAGCGTCAAATCCGGTTTCCTCTACGAATCTTTTGGCGATGGGCTCTTTTCTGAAGCAGCACATAAAACTGCTGTGCCTCGAAATTATGTCTCTTACGTTTGATGGATGGATTGGGACTACCTGGACCTGTGTTTCCTGTCTTGGTAGCATGTCCATCCTGAATGAATCAGTTAAAAATAACATCTATCCTCTCCCCTTGAAAAAGCCACTCGGTAACGATCCCAGGGTCATCCTGGGATATGTCAACAGAGCGCCACCGGACATTAAAAACGCCCAGTTCATTTGAATGCAAAACGAATTGGTTGCCAGGTATCTTTAGCAACACGCCTCGATCTGCAAAATTTTCTTTGTGTGCATCAACTACTTCAAAAACAAAAGCATAGCGATTTTTGTCATCAACCGAAAATGAAACCAGGGCAGCGCTCTTGGCGGACTGAAAGAACGGGACCGGATACCGGTCCTCCGCTGCCGGTGCTGATGGGTTCATGTAGCAAAAAATCTCTGCGTTCATATTACTTGCCGTAAACCCACATCATTAAAACATGCTGCTGGGGTGATAGCGCCACCTTGAGGTTGACACCGAAAGAGGTCTTCAGAATGGAGGGGTGCTGATATGCCGCACAAAGCTCTCGGTATGTGATAAGCTTGTCCTCCTCAACATATTTCTTGGCAAACTTTTCTGTCTTTAATATGCGGTCTTTTTCACGCCAAAAAAATATTGAAGCGCCATATGTCTCGCTTTTTTCGTCTTGAAAAATATCTGGTGAATATGCTTTACACCGCCACCACCATGACTCCTGTTTAAGCTTCGTGCCGGTCACGCGCTTGGGGATTCTGAAGGATTTGATGATAATGTTTCCGTCTTCAAAATCCACGTTAGCCCTCAGCGCCTTGCTTACGACCTCTACCGGAAAATCTCCATATCGCTCGACAAACTCCATAACGTTTTCAATCATGCTACTCATTTGGAATCCATCCGGCCCAGTACCCCACTTCACCCTGGGCAAAATTAAAAGTTTCATATAGCGTCATGAGTTTAAGCTCGCCCCTGTGCCACCTTATCTCTGTTCTCAGGGGGCGCAGCAGCATGGTTCTTTTTCCTTTTCTCATGCGCACCTCTTTCACTTCGAGATTGAATTGGGGAATGCGAAGCTCGTAGGGGTCGGTCATATTAATCATTGAAATCACCCCTGCGAAGAAAAAGCGTGTCATCCCAATTCGTCATTACCGCATCCTTGTTGCGTATAAAATAATCACAATTACCGTCTTTTACTGGCGATGGGGTTAAGTATTCCTGAAGATGCCGAGGCTCGGCCCTGTATCGATAACAGTCATCCCGAAGGTTGCAATTCTCACCACGGCACAGCGGCGTGTTTCTATCTACCAAAGTTGCCATAATTTTTCCTGAATGACTCCATGACCTCATCGTGAATGACCTGACAGTGGGCGTCATTCCGACCGTTTACAATAAAATTCCCGTCTGGAAACACCTCCACCACGGCGTCTTTGTACGGGACAACACGCCTGCGCCCTATGTCTTCTGCGAATTTTTTCTTTATTTTTTCGATGCGCTCGACCTCTCGCGAGTGGGCCGCCTGCACAACCAGCGCAACAACAAACATTACCGCCGAAAAATAAAAATACCACTCCATAACAAACCCCTTTTAGACCTCATCGTAGGTCATTGCTCGTTTCATTTTGTCTAGTGCTTCTTTTCGTATTAGTGAAACTCCTGACTCTGTAAGATTCATGTTTTCACCTATTTTTTTAAGGGTGTCACCCCTGTAAAAATTCATCCATATTATAGAGATTTCCCTGGTGTTAAGCCCTGAAAACCCAAATGCTAACAACATCCTTGTGTCCACAATATCAAAACCTCGCTCTCTTGATGGGATTTCAATTTGCTCGACGCAAAGACTATTGGCCATGGGATCGATTTGCCGTATGGCATCATCAAGACAGAGATCTTTGCGCTGGCCCACCATTTTTTTGGCCTTTCGCACTATACGATCTTTTCTCGGGTCCTCTCGACGGATACCATCTATAATGGCGTATTTAATTTTCCATTTGGCGTAGTTCTCAAAGCTTATGTTGCTGTTTTCTGGGGAATAAGTCTCTAAGGCTTTTTTATATCCGATCCATCCATAGCCATAGAGATCTCCCTTGTTGTGCGGGAGCCTCATTCTCGCCACGGTCGCCTTTATAAGTTTCATCATCATGACAACGCATGCCTTTCCGCAAAAGATTTAGCCAACGCCATTGAGTGATGGGAGCACAGGTAGCTCCACCCATGACCGCCATTTCGGTAGACCCAAAAATTGTTGGGTGTTGTCTCATAAATTCTGTACTGACAGCCCATGATTGATGCCGCTGCGCAGCCCTTGTCTGTTTTTATGTTTTGCCATGCTGTTAAGGTCATTTCGCACTCTTTGCACATTTGATCAATAAAGACAATAAACTAATCTATAAAATTTGCCCAATGTTTTATGTTTTCAATCATGTATCGGATTTCCTGGATGTATATGTCACGCATGCGCTCGTCGTGTTGAGACTCAGCCTTTGCCAGCAATTTGCGAATCGCACCGGCCATAATTTCTTGGAAGTTTGCAAACGCCATTTGCACGTTCTTGTCTTCGCACGCAAAACCAGGGTAGCGCTCAACTCGATCAATCAAATTCATTACATCATTTTTTCTCATTGTGTCTCCAAGACGCCATCAGAAATCTTTGCTTTTTGGGCCGGTGGGAAATCCTGCGTAACGTGCTCTTGCCATGTTTCAAGTGTGCATTTGGCGCATAGAAAATGAAGCATAAGGTCATCCATGGACAGGTCTGGCTCCTGGTTATGGTGTTTTAAAAAAGCAATATAGGCCGAAACCTCTTCCTTGGCCCTGCTCCATGCACCCTCAACGGTCGGTGCCGCCCCCCAAACGTTCATGTCTCGCGTGTCGTAAACTGCAAACATTCTCTGCCCCTTTTTTTAAGAAACTTTTAAAAAGGGGGGCCTGATGCCGCGCTCAAGACCCTCCAAAAAAAGCTCCATCTGTTTAGCGTTAAAATTGAACCACCCTTTCGATTCTGTGAGGTTCCATACCCAGAATTTTTGGCAACCCTGCGTGTAACAAACGATCCATGCTTTACACCCCAGGGCGTCGGCCACATGACGCGCTGTGCGGCCTTGTACGTCTTTTTTTTCGTATCGGTGGATGATGGCATCCAGGTAGGGCTTTGTCGGCGGCCAGTCCGCCAGGGTGATTTCCAGCACCCCTACCGGAACCAACTCCCCATCAATCAATCGCCATTCCACCAGGTCAACGTCAGACGCCAGCAAACGGCGACCGAGGGTGCGGTGCCACTGCTGGAATTCTTTAGCGCGGTCTTGGGTCTCTGGCCGGTTAATCTTTTTCATATAATCGCCACCAGTCCCAATGCCTCTGCGGCCTCGGATGCGCATATAGCGTTAAAAAGATCTTCATCGGTTTTTACGTCATCGTATTTTCTAAGGTCTGCGATTGAAAATTTTTCATAAAGGGGGGACACGCAAAAACCATCTTTATGGGTAAACAGGCCATAAGTGACGCTGCGCACGCCCAAGCCAGAGGTGTTGCGCCAATTCCGAAGATGTGCCACCAATTCTTCGTCATCGCAAGGCTCAAAAGCAAAATCTGGTATGCCCACGCATCCGCGCACGATAATCCAGCCCAGATCATCAACCTCAACTGTATCCATATCTGGCGTGCGCCATCGAAGGCCGGTCCATTCTGCAAACTCTAACCCCATCTTGTTTTGTCCAGGCATTTTTTAATTTTTTGCACTACCGTATCGGGCTTGGCGCACACCTCGGGCTCATAATCAATGGCGCTCCAAACCTCGTATTGCCGGCCCCAGTCCCCATATGGGAACGTGCAATGCCCACGCGACCCCCAGTTGTACCCCCAGGAATTCCTAATGTCGAAACCGTGAAGATCCCACCCTACGATAGCCATGGCGTGTCCCCCCATTTTTTTATAATTCGGTTCCTTGAGCCACATGCGCGATGGGATAATATATTTTTGATGATCTACCGAGGCCGATCCCTCCCATGGTTTTGCGTAAACTGGCACCACGATAATGCACGGGCCATTAAGGTAAATTGCGCGTTTAGTATCTTGAACCGTAGTGCATTTTGCGAAGCCTTGGATGCGATAAAATTCGGCTTCCTCTTTCAGCTCTGGCGTCATTTTTTTTAGCCCAAGGGGTGGGGTGTCTTTTCCTTGCCGGTAGGGGTACGATTTTTCCAGCGGTGCGCCATGCACACGCAAAAATTTCAGGGCATTGCGCACATTCATGCCGCGCCCAGATCGATTTTTTGGGCGGCAGTCGTAAATGTATTGTGGGCTTAAATATCCCTTGTCCAGCAGGTGTTTAAGGTTGTTTCTTTCTTGCATCGCAGCAAGAGACTGGGCCACGCATGACCCCTGCGGCCCTTGATTGCGAACCCCAAACATATCCTCTCTGAGAGAAAACCTTTCAGGAAGGGGGGGCCTTGTTGCCACGGCTTGGTCGAAAAGCAAATCTCGGTCATCGTAAGGCGAAGCCGAAACCATAAAATCAGGATTTTTCAAGTTATCACCATGTATCTTTCAAGAGCGTCATACGCGAATTGTTTATCAATACCCAATTCTTTTTTGGCGATGCCGGCACGGAAGTCAACAGTCTCAGACCCATCGTCATCTCCAAATAAAACAACTTCATCAAACAACCCTTCGTCATTCATTTTGCAGATCCAAAAAAGTTCTTGAACTGAATCAAAGCCTTTTTTAAGGTCGCCGTTTTTCTCCCTTTCTGGTAAGCCTTCGTAAAACTCAAAGAACGGCCCAAAAACTTCTTCTGCGTCGATTTTTTTTAAGATCTCTATAAGCATAATGGGCTCCTTTGGTTTGATGAATACATGCTTGCGTGTTGAGTCAAACATGTAAAGACAAAAAGGTAAAAAAAACTTTTAAAAAGGGGGGGTGCCCAATACGTCTTCTTTTATTGTTGCCAGCGCATCTGTCACAACCCCTTCCCAGTAGTCTCCCTTTTTGAATGGGCCGGCAAGTTGCGATAGGGTAGCGGTTTGGATTGCTGGTTTCACTAAGTGGACGTAGGTTTTCGCTCCTCTTACCATTTCTTTATATGCTGCGCCCTTATGATCGTGGCCAAACGGGATCCGCCCACGGAGTGTCAATTGATCGTCACCAATTAATAGTTGAATGCTTACGGTTGAGCCAATTACTTTTGTGCTTACATCGATGCCGGCCACACCCAAAAGACGTTGCAGCACTTCGGTTTTTGCTTTAAGTTTGTTCATTGTTTCCCTCTTTTAATAAAAATATCCTTGGTGTGGGCAGTGGTGGCAAAAATCCAAATCTTGCCATTTGATCTGCCCAATACCTAGATCTTTAATGGTAGATTTGTTTTCGATAAGGATCGGGAACACCCAGCCCTCAGATTTCATTGCCTCAAAACCCGTTTGCTGGATCGCCCTGGTCTCAATTTTTATGCCTTCATTCCTGCGATCATCGTATGTTTTGATTTTTTCAAGATCGCTTTTGCTGTATTTTGATCTGTTAAGCTCAAACAGCGCAGCATAAAAGCATACGCCCCCAAAAATACCATAGCCGTCGTAAGCCTTTTCCAGCGTCCCCAGGCACCCTGATTCGCCTATGCCGCCTGGATCTTTACCAATCAACGCAGGGGTGTGCCGCACTCTTGTGATCGGATCCCCCTCATAACCGTAGCCGGCGGCCCTTGCCGCGCCTTCTTCGGTCAAATTCGGTAAAATCATATACACATCAAAAGCACCTTCCGATGAATAAGTGTTTGAAATGCTCCGCGCCGTATCGCTAGTTACCCATGAAAAAAACCCCATTTTTTACTCCCTTTTGCTGTTTTCGATATCCAAAAAAGATTGGGCGCGGGCCTTTTCGCATCTTGCGATAGCCAAAGCCTTTTCCTCTTCGGGTTTGTTGCTGTTTTTTATTGCCTCGATTTGCGAGTCAATAATTGCATTCGTGATGAATTTGGACTGTTCTTTTAAGAAATTGTTGCTCATAATTTTTTCCTTATATATCGGTTTTTCGTGTGCCCAAAACTGCCTTTATCGGCACAAAAACAAATTCGCCAATTTCATCTTCGTGTGCGCCGTGCTCTTCAACAAAAACGCAATGATCACGCATGACAAGCACGGTTGACCCCTGCGTCACGTCCGCCCAACCGTTTGATGTGCTTATGGTTACCAGCATTAAGGTTTGAAATTGAGAATTCTGATAAGTGCCCACCACTCGCCCTGCGACGTTTTGCGAAACTGGATCAATGCGCCCAATAAAGTGATTCATGCCCACACCTCAATTTGCCCGCGATTTTCAACTATCGGCTGCTCTCTTAATTCGGGCACTTGTTTGTAAATTTCCTTATAAGCTCTGCCCCACTCAGCCTTAAAAAGTTCAACTAGGGCGTCCATGCGTTTTTCGGTGCAATAGGGGTACTCCGCTGTACACAATTCGGGACTCTTTGATCCGACTCGCCCATGGGCCATGCCGTCGATGTGTGTGATCGTGCTATGCTCTGTTGTCATGGGTTCCCATGCAGTGAAAATCCATTGCTGTGTGCCAATTATTTGATGCTTTTTTACTATAATTTTCATTTGTTTTTCTCCCTTTCTGAAAAACTTTTAAAAGAGGGGGCCTAGTCGGCCCTCATTTCCGGTTTTAAGGGCATAATCGCCCCTTGGATTTTTACGGCGATGGCGTCGGATCCGTCATGTGCCTTTGCCACGTCTTTAGGGCAGATCTTAACTGTCACTGGAGCCGTGGGGTGATCGGTCCTGAATTCAACGCCTACCATATCCCCACGTTTTCGCGCCCCCATTGACTGTTTTAGCGCTTTCACCATTTTCTCTAAGGCGTCTAAACTAACAGTAAAATCAGGGGGCGAATCGTCACTAGGCAAAACGTTGCGCCAATTTGGGTGCTCGTGTTCGCTTGGATGAAACTTGCCGGTTTCTTCGTCGATGAATCCCTTGCCGGCAATGGACGGATTGGGATTGGAGAATTCGGCCATTAAAAGCAGTGTGCCATTTGTTGCCGCCATTGTGTGCCGGTGGCCGTCGTGTTCTGCCATTATGTTTTCCAGGGCGAAACCACGGTTTTTTGACGTTACGCCACAAAGCGCTTTTATTATTTTGCTGTTTTTCATTTTTTATGTCCTTTCAAGAGCGCCCCAAAGGCGTTTTTTATATCTGCTGCGACCGCAGCAAAGGCGTTTTTTATGTCTGTTAGTAATTTTTTCATGATTTTTGCCGCTCGTTAATGGCGTTTTTTACGTTGGCACCGGTGGTGCTGGGCTTGTTAATGATTTTTTCAAGTAAATTTTGGCCGCCCAATTCCCATAAAACCAGGGCCGTGCGCAGCGCGTTTCGCAATTCTTCGTTTTCGTTTTCGTTTTTCATGGCGTTTCCTTTTTTGCTTAGTGTTAAATATAAAACGACGTTAGATCAATTATCTGACACTTCTACCTTTGTTATGCTGCTATGCCCTTTGGGCGGGTGATAATGGTTTGAGCTTCCCCATTGCGGTGACCGTGCTCTTTTACGGTGGCCTTCAAAACGCCGTTAAAATCCTTAGTGAACCACTTTGGGCTTGCGCCCGTAAACCAAACCAGCAAATTGCCGTTGGTATCCTCAAATTTCCGCACCCATGAAGTGCCCCATTGGGTGTCATATGAGAATGAACCGATATGGCGGGCCTGCACTTCGATTTTTTCACCCACGGTGCCCACATGGCTTTTGTGGCGTTTTTTAGCCGCTTCGATTTCGGCGGTGTCCAAATCTTGCGCATGCTTTTTTGCCAGGTTGATAATTTGACGCTTGATCTGCCATGCGTGTTGGGCATATTCCCTATTTTCAGCG
>CEUS01055286.1_pt1 | contig 46298 bp, 48 predicted proteins | sample 427031 | NCBI WGS metagenome assembly CEUS01 (sample SAMEA2622837, study PRJEB7988) | marine metagenome | biome: marine biome (ENVO:00000447); feature: marine epipelagic mixed layer (ENVO:xxxxxxxxx); material: "saline water (ENVO:00002010), including plankton (ENVO:xxxxxxxx)" | depth 140 m | reverse complement strand
GTTATGGGAGAAGCACCACAATTACGCGAGAATGAATGGATTAATATACTCAAAACTACAGTTGATGCTGCAGAAGGCAAAGTAGATATTATTGGTGGCACTCATTGCAAAGATACTTTAAGAACTATAGAAGATATTAAGAAAGCTCATGATGTGGGTATCGTAGGAATGCAAGTTGCTCCTCCTTTATTTAATGACCCCAATCAAGATGATATTTTAAGGTACTATGAAGCAATTTCAGAAAATAGTGATATAGGGATTATGGTATATCAAAATCATTGGTACAGCTATTCTGGAATCAATGCAGAAACATTATTAAAGATGAAAGATTTTGAAAATATTGTGTGTATTAAGTGGGCTCCTTTCCCCGGTTGTCCAGATGAAAGTATGGAAGAATTAGGTAAATATTTCAATTTAGTTCAGAACGATAGACTATCTCGAGTTGGGTTTCATAAAAAGGGTGGAGATGGTTTTTTGGATGAAACTGCAGTAGTATATCCACCTCATGAATTAAAGATATGGAAATTACTTGAACAAAAAAAATATAGTGAAGCACAGGAATTATGGGATACTGTTAATGCACCGATTGGAGAAGTAGGTGCAAAAATCCGTGCGAAATCAGGTGGGGCAGCCCGCACTAAAAAAGCGTTGATGAATATTATGGGACTCGAAGTAGGTGAACAACGGCCACCTACTTTGCCAATTAGTGAAAGTGAGAAATCAGAACTTCGAAGTGTTTTAATCGATATAGGTTGGCCAGTACCTAATTCTTAACAAGATGTTTTGTCAATCATATAATGAAACTAGTTAATTACATTAAATCTTTTACTATAACCGTCACATTAGGAATTCCTTTTCTTCTTGGAATTAGCTGTAATGATGCAATTGACTGCAGAAAAGAACAAACTTCAATTAATTCACCCTTTTGTGATTACTCATTAACTATAATTTTATGGATAGTTTTAATTATATGGATTTCTATATTTATTTTCGTATTTTATAAAAAGAAATGGCTACCTTTATGGAGCATGGTAGTACCTAGTGTTATATTAATGATTATTACACTAATAATCTTTCTTAATCACAGAGATTTACTCTAAACAACTGTACAAAGACGTTAAGGTTGAATTTAAAGATACCTAAAACCTATTTGGACACAATTCATTTTTCATCTCTTGTACCAGGTTAGGTCAACAAAGCGTCGAGCAGTGTAGCTATTTGCTCATCTGTCAGGCCAAACGACTTGACGTAGCCCTCCACTCCCCCGTAACGTTCTTCCAGGTAATCTAGTGTATCGAGCATGACATCTGGTGGGCAGTTGCGAGCGCGATAGGCCTCTGAAGTGTACTGAGCCGGATCGGTGTCTGGCTGAAGGTTCGAACCCAAGTAGGCGTCGATACGGTATTCAGCAGTTAGGGTGTAGTCCTCGGCAATAGTCTCATTCGGAACGCCCACGAGGCCCAGCAGGATAGCCGAGACGAGGCCGGTGCGATCCTGGCCACCCACACAATGGAACAAGACGGGTAGAGCGTCCGTCTCCGCCATGGTCGCCAGCGTATCACGAAACTTATCCCCGCAGAGATCGAGCATGTTTCGGTAGGATTTGGGGGCCTTATGTCCTGTTATGTTGGGCTGGAATGGCAATGGCATATCGCCCACGATATCTACGTTGCAGTATCGTATGTGCGGCAACTTCGACAACACGTTGTCCTCCTGGGAGTCGATCTCCCTGACTCCTCTCAAGTCAATAACCGTACGGACACCAAAGTCTGTAAGTACATCCTGCGACGACCTGGGCAGAGTACTTACATCGTCCCCTCTTATGAACATCTTCCACTTCGTATACCGCCCATCAGTGGTCTCGTACCCACCTAGGTCACGGACGTTGTACGCACCTTCGATCTGGATTCGCCGGGTTGGCAGTGTCGTCATCTCTTCTACCTCCTTGGAGTTTATTCAGGGATTGAGTAATATTTTCTTTTCGTATCTAAGTCGTTCGGTTGTTGAAAGAATTCTCTTGCGAAGTCTTAGATTTTGAGGAGTGATTTCAATCAATTCTTCTTCAGAAATAATATCCAAGGATTCTTCTAATGATAGTTCAACCGGCTTAATTAATTTTGTGACTATATCAGACGACGAAGAACGCATATTGGTTAATTTTTTCTCCTTACATACGTTAACCAATATATCAGCAGCCCTAGTGTGCAAACCAACTATCATTCCTTCATAAACTTGCTTCCCAACATCAATTATGGTTTTCCCTCTCACTTGAGCATTAGTTAGACCATATGCCACGGATATACCCGCCTGTGAAGCAACTAGGAAACTTTGGTTAGATCGCTTAATCTTCCCTTGTTTAATTTGATACCCAGCGAATGTACTAGACATTCTTCCGTCACCACGCGTGGCATTCTGTAAGAATGAACGAAACCCAATTAAACCTCTTGTTGGAATTAGGAATCGTAGCCGTAAATTTCCTGAACCATGGTTAACGACATCCTCAAGTACTGCTAATCTCAGATTTAAGTTTTCACTCAAAATACCGTAGTATGATTCATTAGTTTCTATATGTAGAATCTCAAAAGGTTCATGGGTTTTGCCATCAACGATTTTAAATATGGGTTTAGCTTGAGACACTTGAAATTCATAGCCTTCTCTTCTCATAGTTTCAGCTAAAATAGATAGGTGTAATTCCCCTCTTCCACTCACAATAAATGCATCTGTATTATCTGTCTTCGAAACCCTTAGACCTACATTTGTACGAAGTTCTTCAATTAATCGCTTATATAATTCACGTGTAGTGTGGTAATCACCTTCTTTTCCCATAAGTGGAGAAGTATTTACTTCAAAGCTCATTTTCACAGTTGGTTCATCAATATGAATTCGAGGTAAAGGATCAGGATTTGTAGCATCGGCTATGGTATCTCCAATATGAACATTTTCTAACCCAGTAATCGCAACTATTTCCCCTGCAGAAGCGTGAGAGACCTTAGTTTTTCGCATCCCATCAAATACAAATGTGTTTTCTATAATGTGGTTTGAGATAGATTGATTTATTGAGATTAAGGAAGCTTTAGATTTTTGTGATATTGTTCCCCTTGATAGTTTGCCAATTGCAATCTGGCCAACATAATCATCATGATCAAGAGCAGTTACTAGTAGTTGAAATGGTTCTGAAGCTGATCCAGTGGGAGGAGGTACACGGTCTAGAATGGCATCCAGTAATGGGCTAATACCGTTCAGCTTGTCATCTATATTTAATGAAGCATATCCATCTTTAAAAGAAGAGTATAAGACTGGATACTCAAGTTGTGCCTCATCGGTGGCTAGCTCAAGGAAAAGGTCGTCGATTTGATTCAATACTTCTTCTGGTCTACGTTGAGGGCGATCCATTTTGTTAATAACGACTATTGGCACCAATCGATAGTTAAGCGCTTGCTGCAAAACATATCTTGTTTGGGGCATAGGTCCATCAACCGAATCGACCAGCAGTATACATCCATCTGCCATGTTCATTACTCGCTCAACCTCTCCACTGAAATCTTCATGGCCTGGTGTATCAATAATATTAACTTTTACGTCTTTATATTTTATGGATGCATTTTTGGCTAGTATAGTTATGCCTTTTTCTTTTTCTAACGGATTGCTATCCATTATTAATTCTCCAGGCTCTTCTCGCTCACTAAAAATATTGGTTTGCTTCAATAGAGCATCTACTAGTGTTGTTTTTCCATGATCTACATGTGCAATGATGGTTATATTGCGAAGATTAGTTATGGACATGAGTTTTCAAAATCCTTAAATTTTATTCCTTACTTTAACAATAACTCCAGTTTTCAACGATTTCCATGCAACTAATCCAGTAGAACCAACTCTTTCATATTTTTCTCTCTATGGTATCCATAGCAATCCTAACGAGAGAAGCTGGTAACATGGCAGATGATCTATTAGAACTGGCACAATAGATCATTTATTACACAATATTTTTAAAGTCTGTTAGGTTTTGACCAAGTATTTATATCTAGAATAAGATAAATTATAGAAAAATACTATTACTTGTATTACCATATTGATCATTTTTCTTAATCACAGAGGTTTGCTTTAAAAAGATCAATTCATTATTATTTCTTTAGTCCTTACCCACCCGAGTCTCCACCATCAAAACCGCCATGTTCTCCAGTCGAGGCACCTTCTTTCTTAGCTCTAGCAAACTCGCCAAAATAGGACCAGAGTAACCGCTTGATAAACTTTAAAATTATCCAAAAGGGCCAAAGGATGATAAGTAATATTTTTAACATAGTTATAACTTGACCCACGTAAAACATTAGTGACAATTTAAGCAAACAGACTAATATATTATTTTAAATATCTTCTGATTATTTGTAAGTCTTCATATGTGTCTAAATCGTTGGAAACTGAAAATACTTCAAATGCCATAATTGGCAAACCATTCAACTTCGCCTGAGATAGATGGGAATAATAACTTAACTTGCCTAATAAAGGAGTAAAATCTTCAACTAAATGTTTAGGAAGAACAATACAGTTAGTCCCTATACACTTTCGATCAGGAATAATAACTAAATTTCTACCAGATGATGATTTTTTAAGAATTTTATTAATGTCAGCTGAAGTAATCAATGGTAAATCTGCAGGAAGATAAACTGGTACAAGAGATTGCAACGCTGCCATTTTAAATTTTGTCTGAAGGGTCTTATTTATATCATAATGTTCATCAAATAGTACCTCAATACCAGTAATCGATCCAAATTTTGCTTTAATTAAGCTATCATTTGAAATTATCCATACTTTTTTAAACCCTGACTTCTGAACTTCTTTTAAAACTATCTCAAACACGGTCCTAGCTATCCTTTTTCTTTGGACATTGCTAAATACAGGAGATAATCGAGATTTCGCAACAACAAACTTCTTTATAGGAATAATAGCTACAAACTCAGTCGACACTATTTCTTAAAATCTTCCATAAATTTAGTTAATATATTTATATGATCACTAGGTAATTTTAAATTTGAATCTAATGTATTTATAGAAATAACGGAAGCACCCAGGGATTTCCATGATAGAATTTCTGATTCTATTTCCTGAGATGTTTTTCCTACTATAGAAACTCTTGCATCTATAGTAATGTCAGACAAATTACGTCCTTCTTTTTGAGTATATTTCTCTAATTGTCTAACAAATAGTTCCATTTTTTCATCAGGTTTTCCATTAGGTAACCAACCATTTCCTAAACGAGCTATACGACGTAAAACAGGATCAGCCATTCCTCCAAACCATATAGGAATTGGACGTTGAACTGGAAGTGGATTAATACCAGCATCTGTTATTTTATGCCACTTCCCAGAATATGTTATTACTTCATTAGTCCATAACTTCCTCATGACATCAACTTGTTCTTCTACTCTACGACCTCGATTATGAAAATCCTCACCCATAGCTTCATATTCAAAAAGATTTGAACCTAAACCTATGCCTAACCTAAATCTACCATTACTCAATACGTCAACTTGGGCTGCCTGCTTTGCAACTAAGGCTGTTTGCCTCTGAGGTAGTATGACAATTCCTGTCATTAATTTGATTTTATTCGTAACTCCAGCGAGAAACCCAAATAGAACAAATGGTTCATGAAATGCATGCCTATGCATATATAGACTACTTACTAAGGAAGATTCAGCATTAGCTCCAAGAACATGTTCATATGTCATTACATGACCATACCCTAATCCTTCAGCTACTTGGATAAAATCTTTTATTACTTCAGGGTCATTGCCAATCTCATATTGAGGGAAGACAACTCCTATTTCTAAACCATCTAAAATAGCCATATCAAAACTACTTTTTTTGATACCTTAAGATACAGTTGGGGTAGTTGGAGTTAGAATCTTTCCACCAAAAGGTTTTTTCTCTTTAGCTTTTTTTGGCTTTTTTACTTCTTTTTTAAATTTTCTATCTTTACCCATTTGCCCTCCATTATTTAAAATAACCATAAAATATTAATTCATTAAACTCAAGTACTTTAGAACATTGATTCGTCTCATAACCATGTTCTACCACTTATATTTATTTTAAATAGTTCATTAATTTTTCAGCCAAAATCTTTTTTGATTGATCATTGTTCATTATTATGTCAGTTACAAAAACATCCATCCCTAAATTTTCTATCCCTCTTCTATTCAAAGAATCAGACGAATCTATCACAAAAATATCACAGATATCTTTATAATATTTGGCAATTTCGGTACAACTTGGAGCAAGACCTAGCTCTGACATAATTTTAGCTAGAGGCCCGCGTATTGCATGATCATTAATAATTGGACTCACTGCTATTCTTAAACCATCAAATTTTAAAAACAAATCACGTACCTTAGGAATAGATAAGATAGGATTTATACTTAAAAGTGGATTAGATGGTCCAATTATTAATAATTTCGATGTGTTTAATGCATGAAGAAATCCTTTTGAAATATTTGAATTTAAGGCCCCTTCATATTGAATTGAATGAACAATAGGTTTACAGTTTTCTCTTACAAAATACTCTTGAAATTTTAATTTACCCTTATCAGTTTGTAATACAGTTCGAACATTACCATCAGTCATTGGAATAATTTTATTTGGTATCTTAAATTTTTTAGTAAAGAAATCCGTCACATCCGAAAGAGAATATCCATCTATAAGCATCTTAGTTCGTTTTATGTGAGTTTGAAAATCTATATCTCCTATTCGAAACCATGTCTCTTCACCTAATAAAGAGAAACTCTCTAAAGTTGTAAATGTATCATTATTAATTCCCCATCCAGTTTCTTTATTAACAATATCTGCAATAGAATATAAGACTGTATCAATATCTGGAGAAATATGTAATCCATATATTTCTTCATCATCAGCAGTATTAACCACTATAGAAAGCTCATTTGGCTCAAGTATACCTGACAAGCCTACTGCTAGTTTCGCTCCACCAACCCCACCAGAAAATAAAAGTACAGAATTCTGCTCTTGAGTAACCACTATTTCACCATCAGTAATAACTAATTTGATAATAAATCTAAAATTTAAATAAGGATTGAGTTATCAAATTTCGCACTTTATAATATACTGCAATCGCATTTAAATTTAAAACATACTAACCTCTAATGAAAATTCAATTCCTTTATTTTGATGGATGCCCATCACATGAAACAGCACTTGATCGATTAAAAAAAGCTATGCAGCTTGAAAAAATTAATGCACCTATTGAAATTAAAGAAATATTCACGCAAAAAGAAGCAGAAAATTTCTCATTCCTAGGATCTCCAACAATATTAATTAATGATGAAGATATTGACATGCTTCCTCAAAACCCACATTTTGCTTTAACTTGCCGCGCATATACATTACCAAACGGGAAAATATCTCCCCTGCCCCCTCTTGAATTAATACAACATGCCCTACGTAAATAAAATAAATATATATTAAGGAGTTAGTTTTATGGCCATTAAAATTGGTGACAAAGCCCCAAGTTTCACACTTATTGATACAAACGAAAAATCTATTGCTCTTAAAGATTACTCGGCTAAATCTATATTAGTAGTAATTTTTAGTTGTAACCACTGTCCTTTCGCACAAGCGTGGGAAGACCGCATTGTTGCAATACAAGATTCTTTCAAATCTCAAGATGTACAAATATTAGTAATCAGTTCAAATGATGCTAATCAATATCCAGCTGATAGTTTTGCAGAAATGAAAAAACGTGCTCTTGAAAAGAATTTTAATTTCCCATATCTATATGATGAAACACAGGAAGTGGCACATTCATATGGTGCGGAAAAAACCCCTGAGGTATTTGTTTTTGATCAATCTCGTACCCTTAAATATCATGGTGCAATTGACGATAATTATGATGATGAGAATGCTGTAAAAACACATTATCTTAAAAACGCTTTAAACGACTTACTTCAAAATTCTAGCCCTACGACACCAACATCTGAGCCAGAAGGATGCACAATTAAATGGTTTAATTAAAGGAGTATTCTAATGGCGTACGAACCTTTTCATCTTGGGACTAAAAAACATGTTTTCATTGATTGGGATCTAATAGAACCTGGGTACGGTTTGTCTTTCGGAGGAGAAAAGCCTGAAAGTTGGGAGATTCCTTATGGAATTAAACTTACACCTCATCTTCCAAAAATTTCTTCAAAGCCCTTAATTTCTCCTGATCGCATTGGAGAAAAAGGTGCACTGAATGGAATCGGAGTTTACAACACTCTATTAGAAGATAATGGTATCTTCAAACTCTATTACGATAGTGGGACAGATATTGAAGATTTAGATGCTGACGAAGACGTAGGAACTCAACGGATATTAGCATATGCTGAATCTACAGATGGTGTTAACTGGATAAAACCAAATATTGGAACTATTAAATATCACGGTTCTCGAGAAAATAATTTAGTCTTTGGTCGGGAGGCATCTCCAGGGCGTGATGCGCATGGTGCAGGTGTATTCATAGACAATAATGCACCTAAAGATGAACGCTATAAACTTGCCACTATAGGTACTTATGAAGGACGATTTTGTATATTGGGTGCAGTCTCAGCTGACGGATTCATATGGAAGCTAATCAAAAAGCCTCTAGTATCAAAGTACATAAGCGATGTCCAACAAATCATTCGCTTTGACCCTGAAAAAGGAAAGTATGTCGGTTATTTTCGAGGATGGACTGGCCATGAACATGGAACTTCACATGGTCAAAGATTAATCTCATACTCAGAAACTGAAGATTTTTCAAACTGGCCTACACCCACACCACTTGTTAGGGCAAGTCTTCACGACTCACCTGATACAGATATATATACAAACTCTTACAATAAATGGCCAGATTCTGATGCCCATTTGATGTTCCCAGCCTTGTACCACCGAACAGAAGACTATACAGATATTCACATGATGACTAGTCGTGATGGTAAAAACTGGCACCGTCCCTTACCGGGACCAATCATCGCTGCAGGAGAACCTGGTACAAATTCTGCTGGTAGTGTTTATGCAGGTTGTGGTCTTGTAAGCTTAAAACCAGGAGAATGGTCAACACCAATTACTCCCCGTATATCCTCACATAACACAGTATTCTTTGACACCTCTATAGAAGAGCCAGGTATCTTTACCGCAACTTGGCGTGAAGATGGATTTATGTCTTTGGATGCAGATTCTCATGGTGCATGTACAACTCTAATAGCAGACTTCGAAGGAAGCAATATGAAACTAAACACCTATACACGCCTGGGGGGAGAAATACTTGTTGAGATAGCAGATGCATCTAATGATAATCGTCGATTCCACTCTCCTCCAATCCCTGGACTATCATTTGAAGACTGTGACTCCATAACTGGAGATCATATATCAAAAACAGTAACATGGAATGGTAGATCTGACCTCTCAAAATTAATAGGTAAACCAGTACGCATTAGACTAAAGATGCGGAGAGCCAAGTTGTATTCGCTTAGATTCATATAAAAATCTAAGCCTCATAACAAATCTGTTCTAACTCAACAGCCCATTCGATTCGACCATTATACGATTTCTGAACTTCCTGAATAACTTGTTCTTTTTTAAAAGGTTGGTCCAAATCAGGTGATTGATGAGTTAAGACTAACATTTTTACTCCAGCACTATTTGCTACTTCACCAGCAGCTTGTGCACTTGACTCACATTCTGAAGTAATATTGTCTTTCATATCTTTATGTAATCTGATGCACTCCATAACTAATACATCTGCATTTTTTGCTAGATCAATAAGTGACTGACATGGACGAGTATCACCAGAAAATACTATTGAACCTTGATTATAATTAACACGATATGCTAAAGAATCTAAATATGGTTGAACATGTTCAACTCTTGCAGCTTCTATAACCACATCATCATTTGAAAGAACAACTCCTGGAGATATATCTTTTGAATCAACTACAGGTACAGCTCTAGGTAATACTCCTCCACGCTGCTGATATGCCCACAAACTGAGTGGGTGATTTGTTCTCGCCACAATATCATGCCAATATGCACCTTGATCTTCAGCAATCAGTTTTTCCGTTAAACTGACTGTAGGAGGAGGTCCATAAACTTTCAAAGGAGATTCGTTTCCAATAGACATATCAAAACGAGATAATAACAAACATGCATAATCTGAATCATGATCTGAATGATGATGTGTAAAAAATAAATCAGATACATCTAGTGGACTAATTCCTGCCTGAACCAACTTATACGTTGCTGCTGGTCCACAGTCAAACATAAACCATTTAGAATCATCCATCTTTAAAACGAATGAAGACCCCCATCGGAGATGACTAGGAGTAGGTGTCCCTGAACACAAAACCTGTAAACAAATCATTATAACCGGAACCCTATTATCATGTATTGCCCCTGTAATACTTTTATATCTAAAAAAGTATAGCACAACTATTTTATCCTTATTATATAATTGGAAATAACGAAAATGATTAATAATAATAATTCAATAAAAATAGGATTGATTGGCTTCGGGCATTGGGCAAAAGAGGCTTATTTACCTATACTCCTTAATAGAAAAGACACCGAAATTATAGGTGTGTCTGCCAAAACAGATAAAACTCTTAATTCAGCTAAATCACTTATAGGTAATACAGTTAAATTATTCAAAGACTATCGTGATTTACTAAAACACCCTGAAATTGATGCTGTATTCATCGGTTTACCTTACAAAAATAGTTCTCCTATAATAATCGATTCGATTGAAGCTCATAAACATATTTTTGTAGAACCTCCATTATATTTAGGAAATAAATTTATTTATGCAAACAATCTTATTTCCGATCAAAAAATTTCCTTTCATATTGATCTGGAATTGAATTATTTGCCTGTAATTAATCGCTGTGAACAACTTTTAAAATCTAATAAATTTGGAAAAATTTTAAAATCAAAAATTGAATTACAAGTGGATTGGAGCAAAGGTTGGAGTAATGATATTCTCGAAATAAAAAACAACGTAATTAATCTTTCAACTTGGTACATATCTTTAATTGATTTATTTAGTTATTCTGATATTGGATATGTCAAATACATTGAATCGAAAAAAAACACTTATGACATAGGTTCAATTTTACTTGAATATACAGATGGGTATTCTGGCGAATGGAAATTTAATTTACGTAACTGTCCTAATACAAACATACAGTTTGAATTATTTTTTGCTGATGGTATTATTAAATGTGATTTACTATCTGGTAGTTTACAATATCAGTATCAAAATAAAGAACTTGAAACTGAACACCATGAAGCACAAAACCCTATATTCGGATTTGCTGGAATGCAAGAAAGTATAAATCAATTTATTAATTCGATATTTCTACCAAAGACTAATCTTTTTAATCTAGATAAATACAAAAATATCAAAAATACCCATTCTAAATTATATAATTATTGTAATATACAACAACCAGATTAAATAAATTAAATCAGTAAAACATACAATCAACTTACATTCACATTATCTAAGGAGCATGTCAAATGATACTTTCAATGAACCATACAGGTTTCGTAGTAAAAGATTTAGAAGAATCACTCAAGTTTTATAGAGATGTATTAGGGCTAAAAATCACAATTCGCCGAGAACGTACTGGCAAGCCTATAGAGCAAGTAGTGGGTTACACATGTACTCATATCAAAGCAGCTATGCTTACAATTGATGAAAACCATTATGTAGAGTTAATTCAATATCTGAACCCAGAACCAAATACCCAAATGCCTACTGATCGTAATATTCTCGGTGCAAGTCATCTAGCATTTATGGTTGATGATATCGAAAAGGAATTTAAAAAACTCATCTCTAATGGTGCACAGAAGCTTAATGAACCAGTATCATTAACACCTGAACGTAAAGCATGCTATCTACAAGACCCTGATGGGAATTGGGTTGAGCTTATAGAAGATAATTCTTAATGACTTCTTGACACTTTTCAGTTACTGTATCAATAGTTATGCATATTTAGGGCCAAACTATGAGAAATTTAATAAATTTAATTCGTGATTTTCAGTATTGGCGACAATTAAGTATTATAGTCATCCCTGTTGTCATCATCCTGATAATTGCTTACGTATACTTTTTTATTTTTACAGTAACAAATACCTCTCTATCTGAAAATCAAAGACTTTTAACAGTAACAAAAGGTGATTTAGTCAACGATGTCTCTGTAAATGGGAAATTAGTTTATGCTGAAACACAAGTTTTAAAATTTACATCAACAAATGGAAAAGTTGCTGATGTTTATGTTGATGAAGGTACAACAGTAAAAGCTGGACAAAAACTAGCCATAATTGATAGCGAAACTATAGCCAACTTAGAAAAGATCGTAACAGAAGCAAAAATATCTGTTAGAAATGCTGAAGAAAGTTTAGAAAATACTAAAACCCCATATACTGCACTTCAACTTGCTTCTGCAAAATACGATGTAGCATCTGCCAAACTCGCATTAGATGTTGACACACAAAGTCTTGAAGATTTAACTTCACCATCACCTCAAACTCTTGCACAGCTGCAACACTCAATTTCTTTAGCTGAAAAGAACTTAGAAACTGATCAGGAAAATTTAGATAATTTACAAAACCCATCACTTTTATCTATAGCTCAGGCAACAGAATTAGTAGAATCATCGAAAAAACAAGTTGAAAAACTAGAATCTGAACTACAAGATATTAAATCAACATCATTAACACAAATCAAACTAATTAATCAAAAAAACATGGCAATTACTAATGCTCAGCTTGCTCTAGATTCTGCGCAAGAAGAACTAACTCTTCTAGAAAAGACTCCAACTATTGTAACTCTTGAAAACGACATTGAATTAGCAACAACAAAGCTTCAAAATCAGAAAACAGAGTCAGCTGCTACAATTAAAAACTTGGAAAATCAAATAGAGGATCATATCTTAACTTCTCTAGATGTAAGTACAAGCACATATGTAAATAAATTCGATGGATGGCTAGGATTAGATATTTCAGGTGAAACAACATTATCCCCTACACAAATCATCACAAATAAAAAAATTGATTTAGATTCTTTATTTAATAAAACCAACCAAAAAGAACTTATAGGTCAACGTCCATCAGCTGATGATCCTGCTACCCCTTGGAATGAGATTACACTTTATTTATGGTTGGCGTTTTCTCCCTTTAAAATTATTGGAACATGTGAAACCAACCCCTCTAACTTAAATACTAATAAGGGGTTCGTAACTAAATGTGTTAGCTGGGAATTAGACCAGGCATGGGAACAACTCAAAAATAGTCGTGAAACACATGAATCTCTATTATTAAAAAAAGACAAGACAATAGTAAACTTAGATCAAACTACAAAAACACTCCAAGATGAGCTTGATAAAAAAATACTCCATAAGGAAACTTTGCAAAGTGGTGGTGATCTCCTACTAAAACAAAAACAATTACAAGTAAGCATAGCAAAATCTAATCTTGCACAAGCACAACAAGATTTACTTGATACTGAGGCAGCTATGAAAGATACAGGGTATTTAATCACTCAAATTAATCGTGCTAAAGCAAATCATATAGAAGCAAAAAATGCACTTGCCGAACTTACTTTAAAACCAAATCAAACAGAAATTCAACATTTAAAAAACAAAGTTCAACTTTCAAAAGAAAATCTTGAGTCAGCAAAAGAAAATCTTGAGTCAGCAAAATCACCAGATTTATTAACTAAAGCAAGTAAACAAGCAAAAATAGAGAAATCTTCAGAAAATGTTAAATCAAAAGAAGAATCTTTAAAAGATCTGATTGAGATTGATGCTCTAGCTATTCAGCTTAAGGAAAAAGCGTTTCAAGTAGCTCAGGAAAAATTAAAAACAGCTGAAGACAATCTAAAAGGTGCAACCATAACATCACCCATTGATGGCATAATATCAAGAGTGAATATAGAAAAAGACCAACAAATAAACGCAAACACTAATGCTTTCACAATCATAAATCCAAGATCAATCGAACTAGTTGGGGCAATTGATGAAATTGATATTCTTTTCATTAATCCTGATTCTCGGGCATTTATCACAATTGAAGCTTTGCCTGATACTATCATCAAAGGAATGGTAAGTTACATTTCTTCAACATCAGAAACTCAAGCAGGCGTAGTCACATATCCTGTCAAAATCACACTAGAAATACCAGAAAACCTTACATTATCACAAGGACTTAGTGGGGTAGCACAAATAATAATACGAGAAGAAAAAGATTCAATACTAATTCCAATACAATCACTTGGAGGATCTATGCAAACCCCTACAGTATTACTTTATAAGGATAATGTAATTACTGAACAACCAATTACTCTTGGTATAAGTGATGATTTCTGGACAGTAGTCACATCTGGACTTAAAGAAGGTGATCAAATTGTAATGGACGTAATTGGTACAGACACATCAAGCGGAAGTAACTTCAGAGCAATTGGAGGCATTAGTGGTGGCAGGTCATTTGGCGGTGGAGGACGTCCTTCGTCCCGATAGATTAAGGATTGAATTATTGGATAACCCAATCATAAAAATTGAAGATGTTACAAAAATTTACAAACTTGGTAATATCGAAGTAGTTGCCCTTAATAATGTGAGTTTCACTATAAATCGTGGTGAAATAATATCTATAATGGGTCCTTCTGGTTCTGGAAAATCTACATTAATGAACATACTTGGGTGTCTAGATATCACTTCTGCAGGTAATTATTATTTAGAAGGATTAAATGTCTCTGCAATGAAAGATAATCAATTAGCAGAAATCAGAAACAAAAAAGTAGGATTTGTTTTTCAAACGTATAACTTATTACCAAGATCAACTGCATGGTCTAATGTTGAATTGCCTTTGCTTTACAGTAATGCTTCAAATATAAAGTTAAAAGTTTCTACAGCACTATCTCAGGTTGGATTAACAGATCGAGCACATCACAAACCTACTGAACTTTCAGGAGGGCAACAACAAAGAGTAGGAATTGCTCGAGCATTAGTAAAAAATCCATCAATTCTGCTTGCTGATGAACCGACAGGAAATTTAGACTCTGAATCTGGTAATGAAATAATGAAAATCATACAAAACCTAAATAGAGAAACAGGATTAACTGTTATTATTGTCACCCATGAAACTAGTATTGCAAAATATACAGATCGAATAATATCTGTACTAGATGGGTCTATTGTTAGTGATATTAGACAAAAAGCAGCAACGGTAACTACTTAAGGGGTATTATGACACTTTGGGCAACATTTATGACTGCACTAAATTCATTAAGTGCAAATCGATTAAGAGCATTCCTTGCACTATTGGGAATAATAATAGGTGTAAGTGCTGTAATTTCACTAATGTCTATAGGGCGCGGGTCTCAGGCAACAATCACAGATCGAATTCAAAACTTAGGAACGAATCTTCTTTCAATTTCTCCTCAACCAGATGAAGTACTAACACTTGAAGATGCATTCTCATTAATTGATCCAATTCATACTCCTTCAGTAAAAGCAGTAGCCCCTCAAATTTCAACATCTGGTACGTTAATTGCTGGTAAAGAACGACGTAGGACTCAAATTATAGGTACAACACCAGAAGCATTATCTGTTCGAAGTTTCACTATGAAATCTGGAACATTTATATCAGTACCTCACGTTACTGATAGTCAAGAAGTTATAGTCCTTGGTTCACAAGTGGCAACCGATTTATTTGGAGACAGGGACTCTGTAGGAGAATATATCCGTATAAATTCAAAAAGATACACAATTATAGGTATTTTAGCTCCTGAAGGTGGTACTAGTTTTGGTAGCGTTGATCGTCAAGCAATGGTTCCTATCACGACTGCATATTATCGAATTTTAGGAGATAAGACTGTACACGGAGAAATTCCTGTACAATCCATTAATGTAGAAGCTCACAATCATACGTTAATGGAAAAAGCATCAGAAGAAATACAAGTACTTTTGAGATTACGCCATAAAATTTCTGACGAAGATGACTTTGTAATCCTTAATTTATCTGACGTCATAGAAACATTAGAAGAAACAACTCAAACAATCGTAATTTTCCTTGGAATTATAGCTGGTATTTCACTATTAGTTGCAGGAATTGGAATTATGAATATTATGCTTGTCTCAGTTACAGAAAGAACCAGAGAGATAGGAATCCGTAAAGCCATGGGTGCAACGAAACAAGACATATTATTCCAATTTGTTACTGAATCTGTTCTTTTAAGTTTTGTAGGGGGTATAATTGGTATTGTATTTGGTATCGGTATATCTCAACTAATTAATGGGATGAATCTTGGAAACCAAATGCTTAGAACAGTAATTAGCTATGATATAGCATTACTTGCACTACTTGTTTCGAGTGCAATTGGTTTATTCTTTGGAATATATCCAGCGATTCGAGCATCTGCATTACATCCAATTGATGCACTTAGATATGAATAACTGTAAAAGAGGTTAAATATGCAATACCTAAAAACTCAATCTAGTATTATATGTATACTGATAATAATTAGTTTACTAGCAGTAGGCTGTCAACAACAGGTCGTAGATGCTACTTCTTCTGTATCTATTAATGATTTTCCAACCCCAACAAAATCTAGCGAAATGTCTGTAGAACAAAACAAATCTGAAGAAAAAAATTCATCTCCGGAACAAACTAATTCTGAAGAAAGAAACACTCGTAACTCTATGTGGAATATGTCTGGAAATAGCAGACCTATTCGGCATACAGGAAAAATCAAAAACCTTGGTACTGATACCCTAACAATAGAAACTGATGACAAAATTATTGAAATAAAATCAACTGATCGAACAAGGATTACAATAACAAAATTGTTAAGCACTAACCAATTAATCAAAGAAGTAGAAAATGATACTGTTGGAAGAATAAGTGTTTCGTACGAACGTAATGACGCCAATTCACTCACAGCAAAACACATAATTATTTTGTCACCATCTCGACAGCAAAATAATCCTACTGATACTCCTCCACCAGGAAGAGCAAGAAGGATGGGAGGAGGTCAGGGTATGAGTGAAGAAGAACGCACTGAACTACAAAGAAGATTTCAACAAGGTATGAGCGAAGAACAACGCACGGCCTTACAACAAAGAATTCAAGAAATGAGAGATTCTCGTGCTAACCAAACGACAAATGAAGAACAATCAACACGACCAATTATGGGCAATATCAGTAAAATTGATACAAAAGAATTTATACTTGAAACAGATAAAGGTCCTATTACAGTTGAATTGTCTGACAAGTCACTAATTTCAAAAACATCCTCATCCTTACTTACAGACTTAAAAATAGACACTACAATTTCAATGACTGGTTTAGCAGTTGATGGAAATACAAACTTGATTGAAGCAATTTCAATATCATTCACACCTCCTGAAATTCAAGCGATTAGAATAGATCGTGAACCACCTAGGTTCCGAGCAAATCAATAATATCTAGATGCTAACTAATTTATGGAAGCTAGGAGGGGGAGGGGGAATACGTCCTGTTGATTTCCAAAATGTGTGTGAAACTTCACCAATATACATATTTCCTTCTGAATCAGCAGATATACTATGAGGAGCTGCAAAATCATTTGCATTAATATTTTGGGGGTCTGTTTTACCTAAACGAGCAATCTTATCACCATTTTTATTAATTACAGTTATTCGAGGACCAAAATTGGGGATATATTTATTAACACTCATTTCTGCTGCTAACTCTCCAACATAAATAGTATCGTCAGGAGAGATATATAAAGCACAAGGTCGATGTACATGACGTATTTCAGATTGATATTTGCCATTTGAATCAAAAATTTGGACTCGGTGACTTTCCCTATCATTGACATATACAAGTCCATTACTATCGGTAGCAATGTTATGTACAATGTTAAATTCACCTGGATCCATTCCAGGTTTTCCCCAAGAAAGTATATGTTTCCCATCTGGAGAATACTTATGTACACGAGAATTCCCATAACCATCAGAAACATAAAAGTCTCCTGTAATTGGATCTAGTGCAACATCGGTTGGTCTGTTATAAGGATTTCCACTATGGTATGCACCCGCTTTTCCTGGTGTACCTAACATTAGTTGAAGATCTCCTTCTAAATTATAGATTCGTACTGTATGATCTCCTTCATCCACACAATAAACTCTTTCATCAAATCCGATGGTTATACCATGAGGACTTTTAAAAATACCTTCGCCCCAAGAAGATATGAATTCACCATCCTTATCGAAAATTATTATTGGATGTGGTCCTCTGTTAAAAGCATATACATTTCCATTAGGAGCAACAGAAACACCAGCAACTTCCCCAATAACGTAATCATCTGGTAAAGAATACCAGTCTGTCATATGAATAAAAGCAAAACCCCCATCTATAATTTTATTCATTTCAAAGGCCTCATTTTTTTTGCCTGATCAACGATATCTACATCAACCATCTTACTAAATTCCTTCAAAATTAATTTAGTTACATTCCCTACCGTCCCATTTCCAATAGTAAGGCCATTAATTTTAGTAGCTGGCATCATAACAAATGGCGTAGAAGAAAAAAATGCCTCATCTGAAGCAACTACGTCATATGCTTCTATATTTTTTTCATGACATGTAATGCCTAATTTCTCTGCTAGATTTATTATCGCCTCTCTAGTCACACCTCTTAAGATATTTCTTGGTTCTGGAGTAATCAATTCTCCATTTTTAACAATAAAGAAATTAGCACCCGTTCCTTCTGTTATAAACCCATCATCATCAGTTAAAAGAGCCCACGCATCATCACCAAACTTGTGTGCCTGCATATTAGCAATTTGATAATAAATCCTACTTCTATTCTTCATTTTAGGATCTATATATTGAGCGGGAACTGAACGCTGAGATGTAATAATTGCATTAACCCCAGTATCATATAAATGTGATAACGCACCAACATGCCAATAAAGTGGCCAGCAATTAATATATATGGTTGGTTTTAAACCATCAGGGAAAAGACTATGATAAGGACCTAGAGGACCACGCGAAACACTATGCATTATCTGGAAATCGATACCAGGTTTAAATGTTGGCAAATTCATTTCAACAACTTGCTTCGTCAAATCTTCCATTTGATCAATTGTCATTAAAGGATCAATTTCTAATATTTTCAAACCTACATAAAGTCTTTCTAAATGTTCTCTTAATTTAAATGGCTCATGTTTAAAGGATCTAGTCATTTCAAAAACCAAATCACCAAACATCAATGCAGAATCAAAAATAGAGACTCTTGCATCTAACTCATCAACGAATTCTCCATTAAAATATATTTTTCGTTTGTCAGTCATAATAAGTAATTTTTTTTCCTCCAAGAAATACTAAACACATAACTCATGCAGCATGAATTATTTTAAAGTTACGTAAGAATTACTGAATTAAGACCATTCTTGATCAACGTTATGTACGGTCCATTCAACATTTTCAGAAAGTTCCAGAACAGGTGCAAAAACTTCATCATGAATGGGTAATGCAACCCAATTCAGCCGCTGTTCTTCAGTAAGCCAAAAAGCAACCAGTTCATATTCAGACTCTGGAATTTTAGCATCCATCGATTCTAAAACATCATCAGGAAATTTTTTAAATAAATGTGCACTTATATAACCAGGCTGTTGTGACATTGCTTCAATCCATCCACTTATAGCTCTTTTAAGATCATCTTCTGACCCTTTAATTGGTTCAATATACACATTTAAAACTATCATTCCAAACTCCTATAAACCTATGTGTTAACCCAAAATAAAAGCACAACAAGTAGATATGGCAAGTGTTTTTTAAACTGTGATAGCAATATTACTCAGCTAATCCTTCTTCTAAAATTTCCTTTAATCTAGCAGATTCAACTTTCAAGTCCCAACCTTTTTCTAATACTTCAGGAGAAGAAACAAATTCTACTGATACAACTCCATCATAATTATCAGCTTTTAATTTGCGCATAATCCTCTTAAAGTCAATTACTCCCTCATCTGGCCTTGCCTGAAATTCTCCAGGTGCTGACTGCTTACATTGAACATGTCTTACAAACTCATGCATGGGTTCAATTTCATCTTGACTCAATTCAAGCTGTACTTGATGTGCATAATCTAGTGTAGCTCCTAAACCAGGTACAGCATTCATTAACTTAGCACAATCATCTGGATGATGTGCAATTGAGAAAATACAGCATTCTACATTACAACGCATCCCATTACTCTCAGCAATATCTACTAACGTGGTTAATTCTTGTACAGACAAATCCCATGCTTCTTGCTTAGATTGTCCAAGATCTTCAACTAATGGATTATCTGCATCATGAACATCGCCAGGAAGCATCATCATACTTGTAAATCCAGCTCTTTTTCCAATCGCTGCCATCTTTGTAAATGTTTCTCGTGTTTGATTTCTTATATTCTGATCAGGGTGGTTCACAGAGTGTCCAAAATTACATATAAAGAATTCAGAAACCTGAAGTCCGTGTGATTCAGTAATCTTTCGAATTCTATCCCCTTCTCCCTGAGGATCGTCTATATTCTGTACAACTTGCTGAGGAACCCATTCTGCAAAACTACTCCATCCACAACCACCAACATCAGCATATGAAAACCCCATATCACTCAATATTTTTGAAGACTCCTCTAAGCTTATATCCCCAAAAGCAAATGTTGAACCAGCTAATCTAATCATCAGTACCTCCTAATTTCGATTTAAGTATTACACTAAAATATTTTAATTTTTAATACAATGTTACGTTACGCGATTCTATCCAAAGCAACAACTTATGTCAATTGACCGTTCAGTTTTGAAATAGTTATATAGTATATAATAATTCCACTACTATATTGATAAATTACTTAAAGAGGCTACCATAATGAATGTTTCAGATAAAATCGCAATTATAACAGGAAGTGGAAGAGGGCTTGGAAAAGCTATTGCGCTTAAACTAGCAGAATTTGGTGCTAATATTGTTGTTTGTGATATTGATATAGATGGTGCGAATGCTGTTGCAGAAGAAATAAAAACCCTAGGTAATGATGCTATTGCTATTAAACTCGATGTTACTAACAAAGAATCTATTAATAATCTTTTGAAAATTAGTATGTCGAAATTCAAAAAAGTAGATATATTGGTAAATAATGCTGGCGTATTAGCTGCTCCAGGATGGGAAACCAGAGACCGACCAGATGAAGTTGATTGGGATTTTATTTATAGCGTGAATGTAAAGGGAGTTGCATTTACCTCAGAAATCATTTCATCTGAAATGAAACAAAATCGTTCTGGTAGTATCGTTAATATTTCATCTGTTGCTGGTCGACTTGCTACTTTAACATCTATCCCTTACGGGGTCTCAAAAGCTGGTATAATAAATTTAACTCAAGCACATGCGCTAGAACTAGCTCCCTATAATATAAATGTTAATGCTGTATGTCCGGGTATGATTTGGACTGATATGTGGAATAGAATAGCAACCCAATGGTTACATACTCCTAATAAAATATCTCAAGGAGCGAACGATCAACAAGAAGTATTCAAAAAAGCGATTCAGGCAAGGACACCTCTAGGTAGAGAACAAACACCTGAAGATATTGCAAATGCAGTTACATTTTTAGCTTCTGATGCAGCTATTAATATAACTGGTCAAGCACTCAACGTAAATGGTGGTTCACATATGCATTAAAAATGCTTAGTTAAATGTTAAAACCCTAATATTTTATAACTAATAAAAAGATACATAAAATGTCACAATATTATCCTATTTTCATAGATATTCGAAACAAATTAGTAATTATCATTGGTAATGAAAAACCTAAACCATTAAAAACTCTTGCATTGTTAGACTATGGAGCAAAAATTGTACTTATAAGTACTTCAATTTCTTCAAAAGTTAAAGAGGCTGTTGATAAAGGTCAAATTCAGTGGTTAAAAAGAGATTATACTAAAGGTGATCTTAAAAAAGCATTCCTCGTAATTATGGCTGATACATCTGATGAACCTAGGAATCAAAGTGTTTTCGCTGAAGCTGAAGCTAATAATATTCCAATTAATACTATAGATTATACTGACCTCTGTTCTTGGATTAGTCCTGCAGTAGCTACAAAAGGAGATGTCACCATTGCCATATCAACAAATGGTAAAAGTCCTGCCCTAGCAAGAAGGTTTCGAGAAGAACTTGATAAGACATCTACTATAAAAACTAACTTCGATTTGATGGATTTAGCTGATATTGTTCCTCTCGCATCAGATGCTAGAACTGAACTAAAAAACAAAGGACTACGTGTATCAAATGAACACTGGCAAGCATCACTTAAAGATGAATTAATAGAATTAGTAAAAAATAAAGAATATACAAAAGCTAAAAAGATATTAATGTCTGATTTACTCTTAGGAACATCCTGTGAATGCCCTCCCCAGACATGTAAATTGTTTCCAGTTGATACAAATTCTTAACAAAAATACCATACCATGGATAGTGAAACTACAAGAAAACAAAACTCTCTAATCATTGGAACGAGGGCAAGTAAGCTAGCTCTTGCACAAACAAACAAAATAATATCAACTTTAAAAAAGTCTTATCCTGAAATCCACTTTCAACTTAAACAAATCTCAACTACTGGAGATAAGCATAAAACAGCTGATTTATCCAAATTAGGCAGAGGTTCATTTGTAAAAGAAATTGAAAGATCACTTTTATCTGGTGTCATCGATATCGCAATCCATAGTGCAAAAGATTTAACCTCTCATACTCCTGAAGGGCTTCATATTGCTGCTTTTACCAAACGAGAAGACCCAAGAGATATTCAGATTAATAAGTGGGGATTACCTTTCGATAAATTACCACCTAATGCAATTATTGGAACAAGTAGTACACGTAGAGCTTCAATGCTTCTATCTAAACGACCCGATTTAAAAATCAAACCTATTAGAGGAAATATTGAAACACGTATACTCAAAGCAAAGAACAATGATTATGATTGTATTATATTAGCTGCTGCAGGTTTAATTAGACTTAATATCGAATCACAAATCACTGAATATCTTCCCTTAGAGATATTCGTACCCGAAGTTGGACAAGGATCATTAGCAATTCAAACTAGAGAAAATGATTTATATTCTAGAAAAATTATTAGTGCCTTAAATCATTTAGAATCTGCAATTTGTGTAACCTCTGAAAGAGCATTTTTACAAATTATAGGAGAAAGCTGTACCTATCCAGTCACTGCATATACAACTGTTACTAATAATATGCTTGAAATCAATGCCATTGCTTTATCAACTGATGGAACTAACAAAATTTCGTTTACTCAAAAATACAATTCAAAAGACCCAGTTAAAGCTGGAGCAGAAATGGGTAATAAATTACTTGAAAAATTCAGATTATTAGAAGATACAAACACTAAAAAATAGTATGAAACCTAATCAAAACAAATCAAAATCTATGGGTATTGTTCATATAGTAGGAGCAGGGCCAGGTGATCCATCATTAATATCTATTAAAGGACACAACTTACTAAAAACAGCTGACATTATTTTCTATGATAGATTAATTAATACACAAATACTGAAAATTTGTAAAAAAACAGCGCAACTTATTTATGTGGGGAAAAAACCATACGAAAAACCAATTTCTCAAACAAAAATAAACAAACTTCTTTTAACTTATGCTCAAAATGGAAATACTGTCGTACGCTTAAAGGGAGGAGACCCCTTCTTATTTGGAAGAGGTGCCGAAGAAGCTGCATACTTAGCAAAAAACAATGTGCCATATGAAGTTGTACCCGGAATTACTTCTGCTATAGCTGTACCCTCGTACGCTGGTATTCCAGTCACTTCTAGAAAGTTATCATCATCGGTAATGATAATAACTGGCCATGAAGAAAAAAATAAAGATCAACCCATTAATTGGAAACAAATTGCTTGCTTTGATGGCACAATCGTTATATTGATGGCAAATAAAAACTTAGATGTAATTGTAAAGAAACTGATTACTCATGGTTATAATCCAGAAACTCTTTCTGCCATTACTCAATCTGGATCAGGTCCTAATCAAAAGACTATTTGTGGCAAATTATCTGAAATAGTATTGTTATCAAAACAAAATGATATTAGATCCCCATCGGTACTTATGATAGGTAATGTAATCAAAATGAGAGAACAGATAAATTGGTATGAACAAAAACCTCTCTTTGGTAAAAACATACTAGTAACTAGGTCTCCTAATCAGTCTCCTGCTTTGTCTGATTTTCTACAAAATGAAGCTGCTAATGTAATTGAAATACCAACTATTGAAATAACTCCTTTATCTGATAACACTACTCTTGATTTTGCATTATCTCACCTAAACAAATATGACTGGATTGTTTTTTCTAGCACCAATGCAGTAGATAGCATATTTAACAGATTGAATATACTTGAATATGATGCAAGAGCATTTTATAACACTAAAATAGCTGCTATTGGATCTGTTACTGCAGAACAATTAAAAAAGAATGGTATCTCTCAACCTGACATTATAGTTACTCAGTCACAAGGTTCATCATTAATAAAAAAATTCGAAACAATTAATATTAAAAACAATAAAATCCTGATTCCAGAACCCAATATTGGTTCATCTCTAGATATTAAACAAATTGAACGATATGGAGCCAAAGTTAAAACTATTACTGCTTATAATAATAAAATTCCTAATCAATCGAAGAAAAAGTTAATAGATACTTTAGAAAAGGGAATCGATGTAATTACGTTCACAAGTAGATCAACTGTACGTAATTTTAGTATAATGTTAGGAAAACAACTAGAACTAATTGATACTTGCAAAATAGCATGTCTTGGTCCATCTACGGCTGAAGAAGTAAGTAAATCAGGTATATATGTAGATATAATCCCTGAAAAACATACAACTAAAAATCTCGTCGAAGAAATTATTAAATATTTTAATAAATAAAAATGTTATGACTAACTTTCCTAAAAACAGATTAAGAAGACTAAGACAAATCCATGAACTAAATATTATAAATACTGAAACAATTCTTTCTATTGAAGATTTAATCGCACCTATATTTGTTCGACCAGGTAAAAATACATCAACTCCTATAAAATCTATGCCTGGGATCTATCAATTTTCTATAGATTCACTATGTGAAGAAATTGAAAATTTAAAAACCCTAGGAATAAAAGCCATATTACTTTTTGGGACACTTTCAGAAAAAGATTCTACGGGATCAAACGCCTCTAACCATAATGGATTAATACAAACAGCAATTCGTGCAATTAAACAAAATGTCAGTGATATTGCTATCATTACAGACGTATGTCTGTGTTCTTATACTACATCTGGACATTGTGGAATTATAGATGCCAAAAACTTCATAAATAATGATGATACCATCAAAATTTTAGGAGAAATAGCACTGTCTCATGCTGAAGCTGGTGCACATGTAGTTGCACCATCAGCAATGATGGACGGACAAGTTGGTGCTATTCGTTCACAACTTGATGATAATAATTTTCATCAAACTTGTATAATGTCTTATTCTGCAAAATATGCATCATCATTTTATGGGCCATTTAGAGAAGCATCATCTTCTACTCCACAATTTGGTAATAGAGAATCTTATCAACTTAATATAGCTAACAAACGCGAAGCATTTCGTGAAATTGATGCTGATATAAAAGAGGGAGCTGATATTGTAATGGTCAAACCAGCTCTTGCTTTCTTAGACATAATAAACAAATCTCATGACTTATTTAATACTCCCCTTGCAGCATTCAATGTCAGCGGTGAATATTCCATGGTTCATGCAGCAGCACAACAAGGATGGATAGATAAAAATAAAATCATCTTAGAAATACTTACATCCATCAAAAGATCTGGTGCTAATCTGATAATTACGTGGCATGCAAAAGAAATAGCTGAGTTTATACAAACTAATAACTAAATGCAGAAACTTAACATTTATTCAAAGATCAGAAAATATTATATTAATTTTTAATTGTTCCTAATTTATTTAAAGGCCATATTCTATAAACGACGACACCCTTTAAATATTTTTTGTTAATAGGGCCTTTTGAGCGACTATCTGTACTCATTGAAGAATTATCTCCCATAATAAAATATTCTTCTTCATTAAGATGCCAATGTTTTTTCAGGTCTAAGTCTTCGTTAATATCTGATGAATCAGGCTGTGGATAAGATGCAGATAGTATGACCTGATCATATCTATCAAGAATAACATTTTCGAGTGGCAGCCCAGTTATTCGCTTAATAATATATTTATTTTCTATCCAAATAGGTGTACAAATAACAATACTGTCTCTTTGAATAATTTTCTCAAAATGAGGCAACTTTAATGTAACTAAAATATCACCGTGAAGCAAACTTGGACTCATACTATCTCCAGAAAGAACTACCAATTGGATATACCTGATACTTTTTATAAAGCACCAAGATTTTATTAAAAATTTCATTTTTCCTACTTAATAATCATATCTAAAAGTTGAGTATACTATGTTGCCTTTAGACTCTTCTTTAATGTACTCTATCAATATACTAAACACTTAATTGGAGGAAAACATGTCAATAAAAAAGTTTATATATAAATTATTCTCAATTAAAGTCGTACATGCACATTGTGACGTTCCTTGCGGTATATACGACCCAATCTCAGCAAAAATTGCAGCTCAAACTGTACTTAAAATGGCTATCAGAATGGAAGCAGTTGAATTACCTCCGAAAGATATTTCAACTCCTAATTCAATGGCACGTTATATTGCTGTTAAAGAAGAGCATGCACAAATTGTCAAAAATGAACTAAATATCCTATGGTCTGATTATTTCAAACCAGAACATTTAGAAAAATATCCTGATCTTCATGATTTATTCTGGAATGCTAACAAACTTGCTGGATCTAACAAACAAAACGTAAGTTCAGATTCAGCTAAATCGCTTGTAGAAACTGTAGACAAAATAGCCAAAATCTTTTGGGCAACTAAAGGTGTCGATTACACAGATCCTGTTGAAAAGATCAGATTTGGAGCATAGGTAATTAAGTAAATTTACAAAGATATAAAACGAGATCAGTTTATATGTTAATTATGACTGATCTCGTTTTATATATTCAGTCTACATATTTTCGATTTTGTACTCTTCTCTAGGAGGAGAAAAAACATCAATTGCAATTGCTGGACCATCAAGACCATGTAATGCATGTTCTACTCCTGGTGGAATAACGTATGCATCCCCAGGTTTAAGCAATCTACGTTCATCTCCTATAGTCATCTCATATTCTCCGCTTAACACCATACCTGCCTGTTCATGGTCAGGATGAGTGTGTGGAGGTGGTGAAGCATGAGGCGGACTTTCAACTAAACTAATCATAAGACGTTCTCCATAAAAAGTCCTTATAACTAAACCAGGCGCTGCTTCCTTTCTCTCAATATCTGATGTATCAATAAAATACTTTGACATGTAAATTCCTTTCTATAATTTAAAATTACCTAATTTATATTTATTTTAACACTTCTGTTTATAACTAATTGTTTCTCATTGCAAGACTTCTTTTAAAATATATTGCAAGAGCATCATGTATGAAATCATTGATAGGTGTTGGAACCCCAACTCGCTGACCAATAGATGCAACACCACCATTGAGATCATATAATTCAATCGGCCTACCATTTTTCAAGTCTACATACATTGAAGCTACAAATTGTCCATTTCTTTCTGCAAGATATCCTATAGTCTTATCAAAAACATTATTTTTTAATGGAATACCACTACCTTTACCAACAGCAATAACTTCTTCTATTAATTTCTTTGCTATATTAAATGTTGTTGGATTATTAAATACATCCACAAACTCTTCACGTGTTAAACAAGACATACCTGCAAGTGTACAAACCACTGCCATTTTTTCCCATAAAGATACATTAATGTTTTCAGGTATCTGAACATCCATACCAGAAGAAACCGTTAAAGCCTCTTTAATTCCCTTAACTCTTTCAGTTATTTGGCCATTATGTTCTCCAAATAGAATATTGCATACACCACCACTTTGAGATATAACTCCAGGGCTAACGATCGTAGAATCAATATAAGTTACACCCTGTAAGACTTGTTCATCACCAAAACAATCTACAAGCCTTTTTCTACTGCTTACTCCATTTTGTAACGTAACTATGACTGTATTATTACCAACAGCAGTTTTAATAAACTCAATAGCTTCCTCGCTGTCATATCCTTTCACAGAAAATAAAATTAAATCAAACTTCTCATCAATCTGAGTAGAACTTTGTATAACACGCGGGGTAGTAACAAAATTTCCAGCAACAACACTTTCAATTTTTAGACCATTTGAAACCATGGATTCATAATTCTTACCTCGAGCGACTAAAGTCACTGACTTCTTTTCTCTAGATAATATGGAACCAAAATAAGCTCCAACTGCACCTGCACCCATAATAAGTATTTTCATGAATCCTCCACTGATATTAGTTTCTATAGTATATTGTAGTATAATGTTGGCAATTCAAAAACTATACAAAATCTTGAACTGAAAATAAAGATATAACTCTTATAAATTGGAGTAAATATTGAAAATTAATAAATTAGATGTTTATTACGTAACAATGCCATTAATATACCCTTGGAGAACTGCGTATGGCTCAGATAGCTCTATACATTCAATTCTTGTTAAAGCTACAAGTGACAATTATTCTGCATGGTCTGAATCAACTCCACTCTATGCTCCAACATATTCACCTGAAAGTGCTATTTCTGTTTTTCATAATGTGACTGAAATATTAGGACCTTACATTATAAATAAAAATTTTGAATCACCTGAAGAATTAAATCAGCATTTAAATATTTTTAAAGGTAATCATTTTGCTAAAGCTGCTATTGAAATATGCTGGTGGACATTACAAAGTACTATGAAAAATATACCTTTGCATGAGTTGTTAGGCGGACAAAATCAAGAAGTTGTTGTTGGAGCTGATTTTGGTATCCAAGATTCGATTGATATGTTAATCACAAAAGTTGACCAAGCTGTACAAAAAGGATTCCCTCGAGTGAAATTAAAAGTAGCTAAAGGATGGGATTATGATGTAATTCATGCAGTTCGAACTACTTTCCCTAATCTAACGGTTCATATTGATTGTAATACTGGATATACCCTGGATGATTTATCTTTTTTCAAATCCATTGATAAATTTGAACTTGTCTTCATTGAACAACCCCTCAAACATAATGATTTTCTTGATCATGCTGAGCTAGCAACAAAAATTGAAACCCCAATCTGTCTTGATGAATCAATCATTGATCTAGACATAACTAAAAAAGCAATTAAATATAAGGCCTGTGAATACATTAATATTAAACCTGGTAGAGTCGGAGGTCTTGCTAACGCTATTGCTATTCATGATTTTTGCCAAAATGAGGGAATACCTGTATGGATTGGAGGAATGCTTGAAAGCGCATTGGGCGCTTCAATATGTATAGAGCTAGCAACTTTGCCTAATTGTACATATCCTGCTGATGTATTTCCATCCTCAAATTACTATGAAACTGATTTATGTTCACCTGATCTAAAATTAACACCTAATCTTACGTTCAAATCAAATACCGGTTCATTACCACAACCAGATAAAGAACGATTACGTAAACAAACTTATCTATATAAAGAAATAGTTGGTTAGATATTTTAGAATATTATTAATTAATTAATTGAACTTAATAATATAATCCGATAAAATTAATCAAACATATCTCGTATAAAATATTAAGGAACTTATGATAAATCGTGAACGTCTAATTGAAACATTTTGTAAAATCGTCTCTATAGATAGTCCATCTGGTGAAGAAAAGGAAATTTCAAAAGTATTTCACGATATACTTGAAAAACTAAATTTCAATGTAAAAGAAGATTCATATGGTAATTTAATAGCTAACGATGGTAAAAAAAATCCTTTCATGTTATCTGCACATATGGATACTGTAGAACCAGGACGTGGTATTAAACCCATCATTAAAAATAACCAAATCCGCTCAGACGGTACAACTATTGTTGGTGGAGATTGTAAAGCAGGAATTGCAGCTATGATAGAAGCTCTGCATTCTATTCAAGAAGACGGTACTAATCGGATAGCAACAGAAATTGTTTTAACAAGAGAAGAAGAAGTTGCATTACTCGGAGCACGTAATCTAGATTTCTCCATGATATCAGCTAAAGAAGGAGTAATCTTAGACGGAGAAGGGCCTTGTTCACGAATTACTTCTGCATCTCCATCTTATGTGAGTTTTGATATAACCATAACAGGTCGAGCGGCACATGCAGGAGTTGAGCCTGAAATCGGCCTTTCATCTATTTACATTGCAGCAGACTTAATTCAAAAATTACCCCAAGGTAGACTTGATAAAGAAACTACATTTAATATTGGATTGATAGATGGAGGAAGTACAAGAAATACTGTTCCTCATATAACAAACATTAAAGGAGAATTCCGAAGTATAAATATTGAAACAATTGATCTTCTAAAGACCCAATGTTTAAACACTATAAATGAAGTTCAAAAACTTTATCCCGAGGCAGAAATAGAACACACACTTACGGATGATTTTCATACATATACATTACCACCAAATAACCCTTCAACTGAAAAAATCAAAAAAGCATTGACCCAAATAGGATTACAGCCTACTATGGATCCATCTGGGGGAGGTACTGACGGCAATGTTTTCCGATTAAATGGTATTGATACAACTGTCATAGGAATTGCATGTCGCAACTTTCACAGAGTAGACGAGTACGTAATAATTTCAGAACTAGTTGATTTAGCTCATTTCTGTGAAACCCTTCTAAAAGATAAATAACTACATTCTTAAGTACGAGATTTTATCAAAAAAAATAAATGTTGTTTTCGATGAATGTTGAATTAGCATATGGCTCTGGAAAATTAAATATCGATCTACCCTCAAATACTTCAATCGTAGAACCTACTTTTATTCCCAAAATAAAAGATGTAAATGCTGCTATATCTTACGCATTAACAAATCCACTAAATTCTCTTCCATTAAAAGATATCGCACAACCTCAACACAAAATTGCAATATCGATATGTGATATCACTAGACCAATGCCAACTAAAATTGTTCTGCCAATTATGTTAAAAGAAATTGAACATGTACCAAAATCACAAATATTTATACTTGTAGCTACTGGAACTCATCGATCGAATACAAAAGAAGAACTTATAGAAATATTGGGAGAAGATATTTATAACTCCTATCAAATAATTTGTCATGATGCTTTCGATCAAAAGTCTTTAAAAAAAATTGGAACCACATCAAATAATATTGACATCTTCCTAAATAGTATTTGGGTAGAAGCTGATATTCGAATTACCACTGGATTTGTAGAACCTCATTTCTTTGCAGGATTTAGTGGAGGACCTAAAATGGTTGCTCCAGGTTTAGCAGGATTCCAAACAATAATGAAATTACACAGTGCTGAATTTATTAGTAATCCATATTCAAAATGGGGAATCCTCGATAAAAACCCTATACACCAATCAATTAAAGAAATAGCTCAAAAATCTAAAGTCGATTTTTCATTGGATGTTACAATTAATAAGAATCAAGAAATAACTAATGTATATGCTGGGAATTTATTTACTATGCACAAAAAAGCTTGTGTAGACGTTAAAACATCAGCTATGCAAAAAGTAAAAAATCTTTTTGATGTCGTCATTACAAGTAACAGTGGATATCCTTTAGATCAAAACTTATACCAAACAGTAAAAGGCATGTCGGCCGCTGCTCAGATTATACGTGAAAATGGAATAATTATATGTGCTGCAGAATGTAAAGACGGTATCCCCGATCACGGAGAATATGGCCATATTCTCCGCTCTGAAACTTCACCAAAAAAATTACTTGAAAAAATCATGTCGAACAAAAACACTACTCATGATCAGTGGCAAGTGCAAATTCAAGCACAAATACAAACAAAAGCACAAGTTCTACTAAAATCTTCAGGACTCTCAACAAAACAAATCGAAGCTGCTCATCTACGTCCTATTTCTAACATAACAAGCTATGTTAGAAATCTTATAGAACAAAAAGACAATCTAAAAATATGCGTTCTACCACAAGGACCTATGACAATTCCTTATCTTTAAACAACTATCATAAAAAAGATAGTATTAGGCTATTTCTACAGTAGCACCGGCTTCTTCTAGAGCTTTTTTAGCTTCATCAGCTTCTTCTTGTGAAACACCTTCTTTGACTGTTGCTGGTGCACTTTCAACTAGATCTTTGGCTTCTTTTAATCCTAATGTTGTAATGCTTCTTACGGCTTTAATTACATTGATTTTATTAGCGCCTATATCTTTCAAAGAAACACTGAATTCTGTTTTTTCTTCTGCTGCTGGAGCTGAGGCAGAACCTGCACCATCAGAAGCTGCAGCAACTGCAACTGGAGCTGCAGCACTAACACCAAATGTTTCTTCTAAGTCTTTAACTAGTTCAGATAATTCCAGAACATTCATTCCCTTAATTGCTTCAAGTATATCTTCCTTACCTGCCATTATTCTTCTCCTTTATAAACGAATACATAAAGATTCATTACAACTTATTAAAAAATTACTCTTCCTGATTTCCATCAGATTTTTGTTCAACAACACGATTTAATAAACGAGCTAAAGCTTCAGAAGGAGCATTTAGCACACGTACAAATGAAGTTATTGGACCATTTAGCATCGCCATTAGTTTAGAAATTAATTGTTCTTTTGAAGGCAATTTAGCAATTGCAAGCACTTGCTCAGGTGCAAGAACTTCATCACCTATTGTACCTCCCAAAACCTTCAACGAAACACTAGGGTTTTTTTCAATAAATGTATCCACTGCACGGTGAGAATCTATGGGATCATTATTTGAAAAAATAATACCTGTTTGGCCTTCAACAATATCATCAATATAACTTTTATCAAGATCTGCAGTAGCTCTAAACAATAAACGGTTTTTAACTACACGATATTTTAATCCATTATCACGTAAATGTTTTCTAAAATCTGTCATTTCAGAAACAGACATACCTGTATAGGTAGTTGTTACAACCGACACACTATCTTCTATTAATTGTTGAAGGTGTTTTACTTCTTCTACCTTCTGATCATTCGGCATATCTTTACCCCGTTATATATAGTTATTTTATATTAAATACTATCAGCTGTCATTGCCATTGTACTAGTGACTTCCAATGGAATACCTGGCCCCATAGTTGTAGTTAAATAAATTGACTTCACATAATCACCTTTAAGTCCATTAGGTTTTGCTCTAGCAATACTTTCAACTACTGCAACAAAATTTTCCAACAAATTATCTTCTTTAAAGCTTGCCTTACCAATAGCAACATGCACTATACCTAGCCTATCAAGCCTATATTCGACCCGGCCCTTCTTCGCTTCAGATATTGCAGAAGATATACGATCCTGATTAACAACTGTACCTGATTTAGGATTAGGCATTAAACCTTTCCTTCCTAATACACGTCCAAGTTTACCAACACTTGACATCATATCTGGAGTTGCAATTGCTATATCAAATTCTGTCCAACCACCTTGTATTTTAGAAATTAACTCATCTGACCCAACAAATTCTGCACCTGCGTCTTCCGCAATTTTAGCAGCTTCACCCTGAGCAAACACTACAATTCTTACAGTTTTACCAGTTCCTCCGGGTAACACAGTAACACCTCTTATCTGTTGATCAGCTTGCCTAGGATCAACTCCTGTTCTAAGATGTAACTCAACAGTTTCATCGAACCCAGCAGAAGCTGTACGTTTGGCTAAACTAATAGCCTCTTTTGCTTCATAAAGCTTGTCTTTCTCAATTAAATCAGATATACCTTTATATCTCTTTCCTCTCAATTCAAGCCTCCAGTTTGTACATATATTTCATCAATCATCAATTGTAATCCCCATACTTCTTGCAGTACCTTCTATAATACGGATTGCTCCATCAATATCTGCTGCATTAAGATCAGCCATTTTCTTTTCAGCTATATTTTTTACAGCTTCTTTTGATATCGATCCAGCCATTTCTACAGGTGCAACACCACTCCCCTTTTCTATTCCAGCTTCTTTCTTTAATAATGCAGACGTAGGAGGAGTTTTTAGAATAAAGGAAAAAGAATTATCCTGATAAACCGTAATCTCTACTGGAATCACGTCCCCAATACTAGAAGCCGTTTTTTCATTATATTCTTTAACAAACCCCATAATGTTGACTCCATGCTGACCAAGTGCCGGACCAATAGGAGGTGCTGGAGTTGCTTTTCCTGCTTCTATTTGAAGTTTTAAAATCGTCTTAACTTTTTTGGCCACTTTTAATCCTCTCTAATCTTTTTCTACCTGTAGAAAATCCAATTCTATAGGTGTACCACGACCAAAAAAAGAAACCCTTACTTTCAACTTAGATCGTTCATTATTAACCTCATCAACAGTACCCATAAATTCAATAAATGGTCCATCTGTGATTCTTACTTTATCTCCAACTTCAAACCTATTATCTATCTGCTCAGGGCCAGATTCAATATGACGTAAAATCCTAGCAACTTCATCTTTCTCTAGTGAAACTGGACGAGAACGAGTTTCATTCTCATCATCCGTACTAACAAAACCAGTCACTCCAGGTGTTTCGCGTACCACTCCCCAACTTTCATCATCTAGTAACATATTAACCAAGATATATCCTGGAAAAATTTTCTTTTCAGCTGAAACCCTCTTGCCTGATTTAATTTCTTCATATTTTTCAATTGGAACTACGACATCAAAAACTTTATTTCCCATCTCCATTGTCTCGACACGTAACTGGATATTTCTTTTAACTTTTTCTTCATGTCCTGAATAAGTATGTACAATATACCACTGAGGACTGATATCTGCTTCTATAGCCATTTATTTTACCCTAAGTTCCCATTATCCAGCCAGTAATAGTCGAGAAAATTGCATCGACTATACCAAGAAAAATACCAACAATGATTGCAACTGTTAATACCATAATAGTTAATCGAACAGCCTCTTGACGACTTGGCCAAGTAACTCTACGTAATTCATTAATAGTATCGCCAATAAATTTAAAACTAAGTGACGACCTTGTCGAATTTGGAGTCATTTCTTTGCCAATACGTTGTTTAACCATAGTAAACTCTACCTTATTTCCTTATAAACCTGATGGCTTTGACAACGCGGACAATATTTATTAAATTCAACCCGGTCAGTAGTATTACGTTTATTCTTACTAGTGTGATACGTACGTTCACGACAAACTTGACAAGCAAGCGTAACGAAAACTCTAGCATCTCCTTTTTTTGCCATTACAACCTCAATCTAGAAATAGATGTTTTAATGCTATTTAATGACTTTAGTAATAACACCAGATCCAACAGTCCGTCCACCTTCACGAATAGCAAATCTAAGCTGTTCATCAAGTGCAACTGGACTACCTAATTTAATTGTCATCTCTATGTTATCACCAGGCATAACCATCTCAACACCATCTGGCAACTGAATTTCTCCAGTAACATCAGTAGTACGTATGTAAAATTGAGGTTTATATCCTGTAAAGAATGGTGTATGTCTTCCACCTTCATCTTTTGTTAAAACATATACTTGTGCTGAAGCTTCAGTGCGCGGTGCGATACTACCTGGGTCAGCTAAAACTTGACCTCTTTCTATATCATCACGTTCTACACCACGAACAAGCACACCAACTGCATCACCTGGTTCACCTTCATCAAGTGTCTTATGAAACATCTCAACTCCAGTAATCACTGTTGACTGTGTTTCTTTCATTCCAATAATTTCAATTGTTTGACCCGTTTTACACATTCCTTGTTCTACACGACCAGTAACTACAGTACCACGTCCTTTAATACTAAATACATCTTCAACTGGCATTAAAAATGATTTATCTTTAGGGCGCTCAGGAATAGGAACATATGAATCCACAGCATCCATCAATTCAAAAATCCCTTTACCCCATTCAGAGTCACGAGAAGCATCTTCTGCTTCTAGTGCATTAAAAGCACTTACGCGTACAATTGGAATATCATCTCCTGGATAGCCATATTCTGTCAGTAGTTCTCTTAATTCTAATTCTACCAACTCTAACAACTCTTCATCTTCCATCAAGTCAACTTTATTTAAAGCAACAACTATTGCAGGCACTTCAACTTGTCTAGCAAGAAGAATATGCTCTCTTGTTTGGGGCATAGGACCATCAGGAGCACTTACAACTAAAATCGCACCATCCATCTGCGCTGCTCCAGTAATCATGTTTTTAATATAATCAGCATGTCCTGGACAATCAACGTGAGCATAATGTCTCCCTTCAGTCTGATATTCAACGTGTTGAATAGCAATGGTAACACCACGTTCTTTTTCTTCTGGAGCATTATCTATAGTATCAAATGCCCTGAAATTAGCATTTCCTTCTGAAGATAATGCTTTAGTAATAGCTGCAGTTAATGTAGTTTTACCATGATCTACGTGCCCAATAGTTCCTACATTTAAATGAGGTTTATCTCTAACAAATTTTTCCTTAGCCACTTATATCTCTCCTATATCTAAATAATTAAATACAATCACTTTCTTATTTTAACCTAATTTGCCCATAGCCCACAAGCAGATTTGAACTGCTGACCTCGTTCTTACCAAGAACGCGCTCTACCCCTGAGCTATGTGGGCAAATTTTGTTACTTAGTCATTATATTATTTTTATATTATATTTTAACACTAATTTAGTAACCAAGCGTGGAGGGAGTAGGATTCGAACCTACGTAGCCCTTCCGGGCGCCAGATTTACAGTCTGGTGGTATTAGCCACTCACCCATCCCTCCCATGATTTTTTTATTTAAAAGCTCCAGATAGGATTCGAACCTATAACCTGCCGATTACAAATCGGCTGCGCTGCCATTGCGCCACTGGAGCAAAAATAATCACTACGGTTAAAAATTATATATAACTGTAATTGTAGACTAGTCTCTTATTTAAGGTCAACACTTTTACACTGTCGATTCAGATAGCTTTTCAATGAATCAACAACAATCAAGTTGTAAGTTTACGATATAAGTACAAAAGTCGCGTTGGTAACAAATCAACTGAATCTAAAACTTCATAGCCCATTCCCTGACACATTTCCTGTAAATAATCATGCCCCTTCTTATCGACAGTAAGACAAAAAGTATTAATGTTTTTTGTCTTAGCTTCTTCTAAAGATTTCTTAGTATCATGTACGGCATACTCTTTCTCAACACCTTCTCGACTATAACCTCTATCTTGAGGTCTGCCGTCACTTATTAAAAAAAGAAGTTTCGTTTTTGCAGAAATAGAGTCTAATTTCATTGTCGCGTGTCTTATCGCTGGTCCCATTCGAGTTGCATGCATTGGATTTAAGCTACCAATACGTGATTTAACTACATCACTCATACTTTCTTCTAATTCTTTTAACACAAAAAGTTCAACATTATCTCTTCCATATCCAGAAAAAGCATAAATACCACATCTGTCACCTAAATTTTCTAAAGCATAAAATAATAACGCTAACGATTCCTTCTCTACATCAATAATACGTCTAAAATCTGAACTTAAATTTATGTTTTTGTTGGTAAGGTGTAAATCATTTGTTTGATCCTCTAGATCAATTGATTCAGCAGTGGAAGCACTAACATCTACAAGAAACAAAACAGCAACATCTCTCTTATTTTTATGTTTCTGCATATAAAATCTTTCACTAGAACCATATCCAGCCCGAACATTTACAAATTCTTCTATAACTTGCTCAATATTCAATTCTTCACCATCATATAGTCGATTTTGTTTACGAAAATCAAATGGAAGAAGTGCTTCAAATTGATTTTTTATTGCTCGAGCAAGAAGCCCATATTTATTTATAACATCTTCAAAATACTCTTCTTGATTTTGTGGTACTAACTTCTCAGTAACAGTACACCAGTTTTTCTTATAATCAAATAACTTAAAATCCCATTCATCGTATTTGAAAGAAGATTCTACTGTATCGTCACTCTTAGTAGAATCTTCTTTCAAATCTTGATCTGATTTTTCGCCATAAGGTACATTATTCATACTCGTAGAATCAGAAGAAATTGGTGTGCCATTCTTTTGTAAATTATTAACATCTTCCTCAAATCCATTATCATCTGAAACAATATCATCTATAATCTTCTCTAGTGATCCTTTATTTCCATCACTATTTTCCATTACATAGTTATCTTTCATATTAAGTATGAATTGGATGATCCGTGGGTCTAAATCACGCCGATATTCAACAGTATCAAATGACTCGTATTCTTGGAGACTATCATCTTGATATTTTTGCTTTTCAAATAATTGACCAATTTCATCTTCCGTAGGAAAATTTGCCTCATACGTTAAGGAAAGTAAATCATCAATTTTTATTTTTTGCCATGAATCTTGGTCTTCAACTTGACCAGAACATGCATTAAATACTGTATAGATCCTAATAGTTGCCTCAGCAGTATCTTCTACAGAAGAGCTATGCTGAAAAAGAGTCTGAGCAACATTCAAAATCACAGATATTTGCTTTTTATATGATGCAGGTATGTTTAAAATACAATCTTGATCTAAGCTATAACGTAATAAAGAATCTAAAAATATCTGATTGGGAGTATTTACTTTTAACGAACCAATCCTTTCCAAGCTATCTTGTTGTATATTCTTGTATACATCTGCAATCCCCTTATAACGATCTTTTATATGCCTATCAACTCTTCCATCTTCAAGAATTGTAAAAACATCCATTGCTAAATCACGATTATCAAAAAAACTTATAAATTTTGCTAAATCTGAATAATCGCTTAATAAATATTTTGCTTTATCAGTGCCCTCTTTCTTTTGCCATCTATCTAAAGAAAAAATTTTATTTCTATAATTTTCAAACATATTAGCTTTTCGATTTAAAGAAAAACCAAAAGTATCGAATTCAATATGGCCTATTTGATGAGTAATCCTTACCTTCAACCAAGCATGGTTCATATCTATCGAACTATATAAATTAACTAAACCTGGAACTAGAACACCCATCCTGTCTTCCATAAACAATTTTTCAAATTTTCGAAGATTATTTTTTAAATCTTCTTGATAATCGAGAGCGATATCTATATTTACCCCCGTAAGTGCTCGACAATAACCTTCAAAAACAGCCTTAGTATGAGCTACATCAATACTAGTAGCAATATCAATTAAATTCTCTCTAAAATAATCGGTGTTCATTGTAAAATATAATTTTCCAGAATCAATATCCTTCTGACATAAATCATAGCCTTTCTGATACCAATTTTTTATCTTGATTTCTGAAAAATTATCAAAAAACAATGTCCCTCTAACAAAACCCTGCACTAACACAGGATCTATAACAACGAGATTTTTACTAAATTGCTTAATTAAATCATAATAACTCTTTTCATTGTTATTAATAACTTGTTCAATATCACTTATAAATTCATTCGAAATATGACAATTGTGTTTATGTAATAATGCTAAATAATCAATTAGTTTGATAAACGCACTAAGACTGAGTGAATCCACACTAACTTTCAATGATTCCAATACCTCTTTAAATGAACAATCTTCACACTCCATGACCCCTATAAACAAATCCACAAATGTGGGGACAGAGACTCCCGTAACGGAAATGATTTTTGAAAAATTATTTAGACACTCACTCGTACTATTAGGATCAGTTTTAAAAAATGATTTAAATAATAAAATAAGATTTTCAAACTGTTCAAATTGAATTTCTTTAACAAGCAAAGGCGTAATATCAATCGTTTTACATATAAATTTTTCTGATAAGTCATCACCTTCAAATCCTTCAGCAATGTGCCCCCAACGATCGATGTGCCTATACTTTAAAACTTCAATTATCGCTACAGTATTTCTCAAAAATGCATCTGAAATCTTAGGAGTTTGGGAAAAAACTTCATCCATAATTTCACACCATTGCAAAAAATATTCGACAGGTATTATCCCTAATACTTCTGAACTAACTTGTAAAAAGTATTCTACCCGACTGAAGTTATCTCGATTAGCCGCTGCAATCCCGACAAAAACATGAAGGAATTGATTGATTTCTTTTCCTTCTAATTTTTCAGATAATTTTAAGATATCTTTATCTAGAAACTCTCTATTATCTGAAAGTATTTTATTGTTATCTAGAATACCTTCAATAGTTTCAATGATTTTTTCTTTTGAATTACTATACACGGTTCTCACACAACCATTAATAACATCTTTATTTCAGAAAGTATTTTTGCTGTAGCTCCAAAAATAAAATAACCTTGATAGGAATAAGTTGAAACTACCTCAACAAACTCATCATTCATTTTTAGTTCTTTTTTATTAATAGCATCATCATATAACTCACTTAATGGGAACTTAATAAGTTCATACACCTCTGATTTATCGATTGCAAATTTTACTTGACCAGATACTACTCCAACAAACGGTGAAATTTTATATCCAGTCTTTGTATATACGGGGTGCATTTGGCCTACTATATGAATTTCTTTTTCATGCAATCCAATTTCTTCTTTTACTTCACGAATTGCTGTATCAATCAATCTTAAATCCTTAATATCTTTAGTACCACCAGGTAAAGATATCTCGCTTTTATGAGATCGTACTTTTTTACTCCGTTTAGTTAGTATGATGTTCCATTTTCCAAATTCTCTATAGAAAATCAAAAAAACAGCAGCATCTGTTGGTTTTACAGTAAATCCCTTTTTTTCTAAATTAGAAATTTCTGAATATTGGGATAAAGCAGGTTGAATTTGATTAATAAAATTACAAACATCATTGCTAAAACAAGGTTTCAAAAATATTCACACTCCATTTTAAATTTATGGAAATATCGAAGAAATGACTTCTGCAATACTACTACTTAAAGTAGGATCATCAGTAATTGGCAAATTAATTGCAATCTCACATGCTCGCCTAGGTGAAATATCTGCAGATATCAATTTACCTGCATAAATCAGTAATCTGGTACTGGCTCCTTCATCTAATCCATATTGATTCAAATTACGGATTTTAGAACCCAACTGAGCTAAATCCTCAGCCATAGTAAGATCAATTCCAGCCTCATGAGCAATAATATTAGTTTCGATTTCTAATGGTGGAGGCGAGAATTCAATTGCAACAAACCTCTGACGGGTACTGTTTTTTATATCTTTTGCAACACTTTGATACCCAGGATTATAGGAGATAACTAAAAGAAAATTATCTGAAGCCTCAACCAATGTGCCTAACCTATCAATTGGTAAAATCCTTCTATGGTCAGTTAAAGGATGAATCAAAACTGTTGTATCATTGCGTGCTTCCACAATTTCATCTAAATAACATATTGCACCTATTTTAACTGCCTTTGTGAGTGGACCATCAACCCAATGAGTCTCATCACCTTTAAGTATAAATCTCCCCACAAGATCACTGGCAGTTAAATCTTCATGGCATGCTATAGTTATCAAAGGAACAGAGTTATTGACTTTTTTCTGTTGCTTAACTGATATCCCTAATTTATATGACATGTATTCAACAAAACGTGTTTTTCCACATCCTGTAGGCCCCTTTAATAAAACTGGAATTTTATGTTTATATGCTGATTCAAAAAGATTAACTTCATCTGTCACGGGCAAATAAAATGGTTCTTTCTCTATAAAATATTCCTCTGCATCACGCATACGAGCTTTATTTGACTTCATAATTCTTCCTTTTTAAGATTCTGTTTTCCCAAAGTTTATTAATTTTTAATTCTAAAGATTGTTTTGTAGAACTATTATCAATAATAATATCTGCAAACTCTTTATTATCAAAATAGTGCATCTGAGTATTAATTCTGTTTTGTATATCTTTAGAATTAAATTTACCAATGTTTGATAATCTGTTTTCAACCAATTCTCGTGGAGTCTGAACTAACCAAATTTCATCAACAATATCTTGCCAACCAGCAAATACCAAAATAGCCGCTTCTAGTAAAACTATTTGAACTTGGTTGTCAGCTTTATCTCGTAAAATTGAAGTAATCATTTTTTTTAAAGGAGGGTGTACTATATTATTTAATTTTTTAAGCGCCCTGGAATCAGTAAAAACACAATCTGCAAGTTTTTTGCGATTGATTTGGTTATCTGAGTCTAAAATTTCTGATCCAAAATATTCTACTATTTGATTCCAAGAATCAGATCCTTGAGGATATACTTCATGCGCTAAATTATCAGCCAGCAGTACATCAACTCCCATTTTAGAAAGTATATTAATGACTGTAGTTTTACCTACACCTATACCTCCTGTTATACCTATAACAAACATAATACATTACACATTTTATTAATCACAAATACTATACTCGATACGTTAAAATTTAAACTTTATAATTCAATAATGACAAATTTCTATTCGATATGTATCATCTACAGTATAAAGCTTATAAAAAAATTATTTTATAAAATTATAATAAAAATGCCCTCTTTTTTATACTGAGGGTATTTTCATTACCAAGAATTATTTAAGGATAAAATTTTGGTAGCTACTAATTTTGAAATTATTTCACGAAACCCAATAGGTGATGATTCTCATTATAAAGATATAGGTCCATATGAATTTATAACTGGAAGATTATACTATTCTATAGATCCTAAACATCCAGACAGTCAGTTGATCACTGATATTAATTTAATTTCAACAAATAATAGAGGTGAAATAGAATTTTCATCAGATATTCAAATTCTTAAACCAGTAAATATGAAAGATGATTCTAATTTACTTTTTGATGTTGTAAATAGAGGAAATAGAAATGTTTTGGGATTTAATAATTCATCACACACAACTTCTGATGAAAATCCTGACATAGGAAACGGCTTTCTTATGAAACAAGGAACAGTTATTGTTTTTTGTGGGTGGCAAACTGATGTTCCTGATGGTCGTATTAGATTACACGTACCTGAAGCTTTAGATCAAAATGGCAATCGATTAACTGGGCAGGCTTATCAGCAATTTGACTTATCTACGGATACTCATGAATTATTACTTTCAGATCGTGAACATCACCCTTTGCCTACTTCAGATATGGACGATCAGAATGCTGTACTAATTGAACGAGATTGGCCGGATGGGCCAATTAGATATATCCCTCGACATGAATGGTCTTTTGCTCGCTATGTTGAGGGCGAAAAAGTTGAAAATCCAAATTATATCTATTTACCTAAAAAATTTAAATCTGGAAAAATTTACGAAATAATTTATACAACTGTTGGAGCTCCTGTAATAGGACTAGGATTCCTAGCTATGAGAGACTGTACTAGTTTCTTTAGATATGGAAGTGAAAAACAAGGAAATCCGTGTGCAGGTAATATTTCAAGAGCTTATGCTTTCGGTCCTTCTCAAAGTGGTAGGTTTGTTCGAGAGTTTGCTTATTTAGGTTTAAATTTAGATGAACAAAACCGATTAGTATATGACGGTTTATTACCCCATACCGGTAGTTCAAGGCTAGGTGAATTTAATATAAGGTTTGGTCAACCTTCTAGTAACCACATGAGAAATGTTGGAAATATTAAGGCATTAACATATAAAGAATCTTTAGACTCTGTTTTAGATACTAAAGACAGCTTACTTTGGCGTTTGGAATCCAAAAATGCTGTACCTAAAATCATAGCAACTAACTCTGATGTTGAGTATTGGTGGAGTGGTGCATCTTTATCTCACACTGACCCGACAGGTTCAATCGATGTTGATCCTCCTGAAAATGTTCGGGTTTATCTTTTTTCAGGAACAAAGCATGGTGCTGGCTCACTACCACTGACTACTACTCCTGATACTCCAGAACCGATCCGTCAAAAACATTTTTCTAACACTCTTGACTATAGACCTCTTCAAAGAGCTGTATTTAATAATCTTGATAAGTGGGTCCGTGAAGGTATAGTTCCACCCGATAGCAAATATCCAAGAATTGATAATAACACAGCAGTTACTCGAGAAAGCTTAAAAGAATCATTTGAAAAAATTCCTGCCATAGGCTTTTTAAAAGCATTACCTGTCAGACAAAGACTTTCCTTTGGAAATAAAATGGATAAAGGTATTTATGAGTATCCGGCAACTGAGGGAGAACCATTTGGCACACGAGTTTCTGCTATAGATGATGACTGCAATGAAATATCTGGAATTCGTCTACCAGACTTAGAAGTACCCTTAGGAACACATACAGGATGGGCTCTTAGACATGCTGATATAGGTGGTGAAGGACATTTTTTGCCACTCCAAGGTTCAATAATTCCCTTCCCTCGTACTAATTCTGAAAAAGATCAAAATAATGACCCTAGAAATTCAATTGAATCAAGATATATCTCAAAAGAAATTTATCTTAAAAAAATACGGGTTTCTGCAGAAATTTTAGTTAAAAAAAGATATATTTTAGATGAAGATATTGAAGGTATTATCAAAGGTGCAAGCGAGAAGTGGGATGCCATTCAATTACTTTGATATTTTATCAATAAATAATGACAAATATTAAGTAAATATGTATTATCGATCTAAAACTTAACATTAAAATCATGACACTTTTCCAACATAATATCAATAATAAATTATTCAAAGAAGGACCTCTTGCATTTAGAATGCGTCCTGAAAATTTCAATGAATTTGTTGGGCAATCTCACATACTTGCAGAAGGAAAGGCTATTTCTCGAATAATTGATGCAAAACATTTACCTTCTTTGATATTTTGGGGACCTCCAGGATCAGGCAAAACAACTCTTGCACATTTGCTTGCCAAAAGCTTAGGGATAACATTGTTTGAAATTAGCGCTGTTAGTGCTAATAAAGAAGAAATCAGAAAGCATATTACTGATGCAAAATCTTATGTACTATCAAATACAAGTAAATATGTAATTTTTATCGATGAAATTCATCGATTTAATAAAACACAGCAGGATGTACTCCTTCCACATGTTGAGAGTGGATTACTTACAATTATTGGTGCTACAACAGAAAACCCATCTTTTGAAATAATATCTCCTTTATTGTCAAGATCAACAGTTCTAACAACTAAAACACTGACCTCTAAAGAAATAGAAACTTTAATTACAAGAGCATTACAAGATAAAAATAGAGGATTAGGAAAATCAAATATAAAAATTACAAAATCATGTATGGAAAAACTGGCCTCTATCAGCAGTGGTGATGCGCGGATGGCTCTAAATATACTTGAAACACTAGTCCTTTCATCAGACACCGAGAATTCTAACAAATATGAAATATCTGATAATGACTTGCAAAACCTGATTTCTAACACGCCACTTGTTTTTGATAAAAAAGGTGACCATTATTACGATACAATTTCAGCATTGATAAAATCTATCCGCGATTCTGATCCTGACGCAGCAGTATATTGGCTTGCAAGAATTTTAAAATCTGGACAAGATCCTAAATTTATTTGCAGACGCCTGGTTATTCTTGCATCAGAAGATATTGGATTAGCTGATCCTCAAGCACTTGTTCTAGCTACATCAACTCTAGAAGCTGTACATTTTGTTGGTATGCCTGAATCCAGAATAATTTTATCTCAAACAGTTTTATATCTTGCTTTAGCTCCTAAATCAAATAATGCCTATCAAGCAATCAATTCTGCAATGGAAGATGTGGATAAGACAGGAAACCAACCAGTTCCTTTACATCTTCGAAATGCTACATCTAAACTTGTCGAAAATCTAGGATATGGAAAAGGATATAAATACGCACATAATTACAAAGCAAAACATCCTTTAATGGAAAACCTACCTGAAGTACTAAAGAATAAACGTTATTATAAACCTAGCACATCTAATTAACGTTTCGTATCTGAAAACACCTTATATTTTTATCAAAAAGAGTCCTGAATTAATTAAGAAGTTTTGTAAATGCAAATAGGATGATTATCTTAAACAAAAAAAGAATAAAGATATATTGTAATACTAACAAATCAGCTGTAAATTATAGTTAAACCTAAAACTTAATCATTTATTAATAGGGGATTAAAAATGGCAAAAGATGCTCGATTAATTCACGGAAGAAAACTCTCTGAAAAGTTTGCTGCCGAAGTTCCTTTAGTAGAAGACCTCTTAAATACAAAAGGCAGTATGGATCCATATGGAGACCAGGCATATGATGAATCTCTTTATAGAAATGATAATG
>CEUS01093611.1_pt1 | contig 46307 bp, 39 predicted proteins | sample 427031 | NCBI WGS metagenome assembly CEUS01 (sample SAMEA2622837, study PRJEB7988) | marine metagenome | biome: marine biome (ENVO:00000447); feature: marine epipelagic mixed layer (ENVO:xxxxxxxxx); material: "saline water (ENVO:00002010), including plankton (ENVO:xxxxxxxx)" | depth 140 m | reverse complement strand
AAGTTATAGTCTCCAGAGGAGAAGCGGTTGAAATCGGTGGGGGATTCAGAATTCCGGAAATATTAGCACAGAGTGGTGCCGCATTGGTTGAAGTAGGAACCACCAATAGAACATACGTAAAAGACTTCGAAAATGCCATTAGCCCCCGCACTGGAGTAATCCTGTCTGTACACCCCAGTAATTTCAAAGTATCGGGTTTTACTCATTCCCCCGAAATTCAAGAATTGGTTAAACTGGGCCACGCTCACAACATCCCTGTATTACACGACTTGGGAAGTGGGTGCTTAATTGACAGTTCTGCTTTCGGACTATCGAAAGAACCCATGCCTCAAGAGAGCATCGCTGCTGGAGTTGATCTAGTATTTTTTTCAGGGGACAAACTACTTGGAGGGCCTCAATCTGGAATTATTGCAGGTAAAGATAACTATATTTCCAAAATCAAGGCTCACCCACTAGCCAGAGCAATACGCATAGATAAACTGAATATGGCTGCACTGACCGCAACTCTTGTGCATTACATAAAAGGTGAGGCACTAGAAAAGATACCTGTATGGCGAATGATATCTCTAGATACTGAATCGATCAGGCTCAGAGCAAGAGAATGGCAACAACGTATCGGTGACAGAGCATCCTTAGAAACCAGTTTTTCTACTATCGGTGGTGGCAGTTTGCCTGAGGAGACATTACCGACATGGACTGTAAATATCAATACTGAGGGTCTGTTCGGGGGAGTAACCAGTATCGCTAATACCTTAAGAAATAGTAATCCGCCTGTTTTGACCCGTATAGTAGACGAACATTTGATATTGGACCCAAGGACAGTGCAAGACCACGAAAATGATGACATGATTAGAATAGTTACGGTAGCTCTTGAAGCGTAGTCTCGTGAATGCTTATTAAACTACTGCTATATATAATACGGATATCAAATCGAACTTTGGCCCTGTACAAAAGACTATACGCATGACTCTATTTGATCATAACGCCAAAACAGAATTGAATTCCAGTGCCCCGTTGGCAACTAGAATGAGGCCTCATACTTTCGATGAATTTGTCGGGCAACAAGAGATTGCTGGACCAGGCAGGGTTTTGAGAAGGAGCATCGAATCAGGCCATATCCCTTCAATGATCCTTTGGGGACCACCTGGCACAGGTAAAACCACTATCGCAAGCCTTATCGCCAGATCAACCGACAGTCACTTTAACTCTATAAGTGCTGTCCTATCAGGAGTAGCAGACCTCCGTAATATAATGGATGATGCGAAAAGCCGTCTCGGCATGCATGGGCAAAGAACAATCGTTTTCATTGATGAAATCCATCGTTTCAACAAATCTCAACAGGACGTAATTCTACCTCACGTTGAAAAAGGGACCATAATATTAATTGGAGCTACGACCGAAAATCCATCATTTGAAGTGGTCTCCCCTCTTCTCTCCAGGAGTCGAGTTTTCCCTCTGAATCCCCTCACAGAATCTGATATCGAACAAATAATTAATAGAGCTATCAACGACAAAGAGAAGGGCTTAGGATCTTTCCAGGTAAAACTGCGAGATGAAGTTCTCGAATCGCTTGTGAAACTATCTAACTCTGACGCTAGGATGGCGCTAAACACTTTAGAATTGGCTGTACATGCGACTGTACCTAACCCATCAGGAGAACGAATAGTTACCCGGGAAACTATCGAAGACTCAATGCAAAAAAAAGTAATCGGGTACGATAAAAAGGGCGACCACCACTACGACACTATATCTGCTTTCATCAAGTCAGTAAGAGGGTCTGACCCCAATGCCGCAGTATATTGGCTGGCCCGAATGCTAGACGCGGGTGAAGACCCTTTGTTCATCGCCAGAAGGATAATCGTACTATCGTCTGAAGACATTGGCATGGCAAATCCCCAGGCGCTACCAATATCAATAGCTGCACAGCAAGCAGTAAGTTTTCTGGGAATGCCCGAAGGCCGTATCCCACTAGCTGAAGCAACGGTGTACCTTGCCACGTCGCCTAAAAGCAATTCCGCCTATTCGGCTATAGATAAAGCCCTGAATGATGTTCGCGAAGAAATCAGCGAACCAGTACCATATCATCTCAGAAACGCTGAAACATCTCTAATGAAAGAGATTGGGTACGGTAAGGGATATAAATATAGTCACAATTACGAAAATCATTTCGCACCTATGAATAACCTACCATCAAATTTACAAAACCGCCGATACTATATACCAACCAAGCAAGGATACGAGCAAACAGCCCTAGATCAACTCGCAAAGTGGTGGGGAGCAGAAGATGGGATATATGGTAGCGAGATTATTAAAAACTAACTGTGATATTAATCTTGTTTGAGCCTAGTCTCCAGTATATGCGGTTACAGTTATCTCCACATTCGCTCCTGCAGGCAAAGACGTGACTCCCACGGTTGTTCTTCCAGGTGGATTGTTTTTGAAAAACAAAGCGTATATTTCATTCATCTGTTGAAATTCCTCGAGATTGACCATATGAACAGTGGTAGATACTACCTGTTCCAAAGTTGCACCTGCTGCCGATAATATCCCTTCAATATTAGAAAAAGTCTGCTTCGTTTCAGCTTGGATTCCCCCAGCAACAATCTCCCCGGTATCCGGATCTATTCCTTTTTCACCAGCGACAAAAACAAAGCCTCCCGCCTTGATCCCCTGGGAATAAGGCCCCACTGGTGCTGCGCTACCTGAATCTTGGACTACTTCTATTGACATTATGTCCCCTCTCTTCTTTTCGGTTTAAATTTTTCTCCAAATATCTCCAATGGTTAAATCGTCACCATGACACGCTAAATACTTGCAAAGAATCACTCAGTAACACTGGCAAAAAGCCTTTCAAAAGGCAGAATCATGACCATTTGCAAATTTCAACAATGCCCAGATCCATTCACAATCAAATCAGCGATTCTTTCTGCAATCATCATCGTAGGCAAGTTTGTGTTTGCTCTCACACAGTCGTTCATAATCGACGCATCTACGACTCTTAAGTTGGATACCCCATGAACCTGGCCAAATTGATTCACAACCGCAAAATAATCACTAGACAGACCCATTTTGCAGGTGCCCGATATGTGATGACTGGTTTTTACATTTTGTTTTACCCAAAGAGCCAATTTGTTATCTGATTCAATGACGTCTAATTCAGGATCTGCGAGTCCAGTGACAATAGTTTTGTATTCAGAACTTTCTCCAATAGCTATACAAATCTTAACGGACTCCATCAAACGTGTTAAATCTTCCTGTTCTGAAAGATAATTGTAATCTAAGAACGGCTGCACCGAACAATCACCTGTCCTAAGCTTTAACGAACCACTGCCTTTGGCGAGATAAATTATCGCTGCCATTCCTAAAAATGAATCTACTCCTGTCGAAGTATCACCCAAGAAGACACTATTCTTACCTGGTCCATTACTATAACTAAGAGGCTGTATAAACATATCATTACGTAAATTGGATCCCGTTGCCGTGTATCTGAGTCCCACGTTAAAAGACCTGTTTTTCTGGTCAAATTTATAATCTGACTGAGCTCTCCACGACAAATTAACCTGTGGATGATCCCTTAAGTTTTGACCAACTCCTTGTAAATTTTGAACAACTTTAATACCCAATTTTTCTAATTCGAGTGCAGGCCCTATTCCTGACAACATTAATATCTGGGGTGATGATATTGCACCTGCAGACAGGATAAATTCTCCACCTAAAATTTCTTCAATCCCATTGGGAGTGCTTACTAGGACTGAATCCGCTTTAGTTCCAGAGAACTTAACTGATTTGACACCAGCATTAGGAATCACCGTCAAATTTTTTCTTTGGATAACAGGCCTTACATAGTTTAACCAAGTGCTTTGCCTAATCCTGTTTACCGTATTGAAAGGAAGCGGCCCAACTCCTGTAGACTCAGGATTATTATGATCAGAAACTTCACTGAATCCAATTTTTTTACAGGAATTGTAGAAGGCTTCATCATCTTTGTTCCATTCGTGTCTCGGATGCCGTACACACTTAATCGGTCCAGCATTACCGTGCCAATACCCCGCATAGTCAAGATCATTTTCTAATTTTTTAAAATAAGGTAAGCATTGGTCGAAACTCCATAAATCATTTCCAGCAGAGGCCCACATATCATAATCATCTGGTTCTCCCCGCAGAAAAATTTGGGCGTTCACTGAACTGGAACCTCCCAAAGTTGTACCTCTGGGCACGAGCATTGGTGGTTGCAAGTCATTAGCTCTAGCAACAAACATCCTGGCATCGCCCGAGTTTTTATAAAAATACTCGCCGTAGGCTCTTTCTGGACCATATCCATACTTAACAGCATCTGGCATATCAGGATACGACATATGTATAGGGCCAGCTTCAATTAGAAGAACACTGATTGATTGATCTTCAGAAAGTCTCGCAGCTAAAATCCCTCCAGCTGAACCAGAACCTACTATTATGAAATCATAATGCATCGGGCACCTAAATCCGCGTGTAATATAAATTCGTTGTCAATTCCCCCAGAAACACACTCAATTCACCGAACAAGTAAATCGCAAGAATACTCCTAGAGATAATATTTGCGTTGGCCTAAGAAAAAGTGAGAGCCGAAGCAGGATTGGTAACAAGGATTTTGTGGATCCAGTCTTCTGTAAATCCTCTGTCTTTCATCCTTGGAGCAACATGGTCCAATATGTAGTGATAACCATGCCCCCCGTATTTTTGAAGCCTGTGCTTTCCACAAATATCATGAGCTATTACAATTTTATTTTCATATCCTTCAGAACAAATCCAAGCTATTCGCGCAAGTCGTTGATCATCACTCGGCATATCTACATTTAAGTTTATGTAATAATATGACCCACCCCATCCAAACAAGTCCCACTCCATATAACAACCAGTCTGGGCAATCTTTTTGAAAGTTGTTTTCTCAAAAACCGTCCTGTCCAGATGTCCCATAATTGTTTGAGACAAATCTGCACCAACATCTTCTATAATCCCAATAATTTCCATCGGGGCATTTTCGTCACGACCCGGATGAATAAGTAGAGGGGCACCAGTATTTTTCTGAGCTCTGGCCGAAGCACGTAAAACCTTTATCTCGTTTGGCGTGAGTGGCCAAGAACAACCTACCTCACCAATAACACCTGTTTTAATACCCGTCCCATCAACACCCTCCATTACATCTCTAATAATCTTCTCGAATATTTCGTCTTCAGTGAAGTTTTCCATTTCTGGATAATGATGGGAATCCACATAATATGACCCGCCCATAACAATATTGACACCCGTCACTCTGGACACCCGCATCAGTCCAACTGGATCTCTCCCTATTCCTATGCTTGTAGCATCTACAAGTGTCCCTCCTCCATGCTGTTTGAAAAGACCAACTTCATATATAGCATCGTCAATATCATTCAATCTACTGTTATCTTTATTAAGCTTACCTCTATGCCTGATAATCCCTAAAATCTCCTGAGAAACGGGCTTTTCATAAAAGGATTGGTCAGTAGCACTTTCAAAAAGACTACCTGCCCAGGAGCCATCAAATAATATGTGCTCGTGTGTTAGGGTCTTACCGAGTTCAGAAGGTTCTATTGACCCAAGTACGGTCTGTACTTTGCCGGTCAAATTATTAATTGACATTACTATTCTCTCCTTACTCAATTGCTTTCATTAACGAAAGGATGGCTAGCCAAACTAGAAATTTACGTTTCAATCCTACTGTTATGGGGTACTAAATAAGTACGGCGCAATGTATATAGTTCAATAGCGCTCAATTTAATACTCTCTAAGAACGGATTCTATAACATCAAGAGCGTGGTCTATATCATCAGCATTGATCCCGTAATGAGGTACAAATCTCCATCTGGTTTCAGGACTTCCTCCACGTACACCTTTCTCAGACAACTTCCTCGATATTTCAGACGGATTGCCCTTGGTAATTTCAAAGAAAACTAAATTAGTACGTACCTTGTCCAGATCTATAGATATACCGGGTATCCTCGATAGGCCTTTGGCCAACCGCCGAGCATTTGAATGGTCATCAGCTAACCGATCTATATTGTTCTGCAGTGCATATATGCCGGCCGCAGCAAAGACTCCAACCTGTCGCATACCACCACCCAATACTTTACGCCAACGCCGCGCCCTATTGATAAATTCATCGGAACCACATAAAACGGATCCAATGGGAGCACCTAGGCTCTTTGATAAACAGAACGTCACAGTGTCTACATCTTTAACCAATTCAGAAGCAGGTGTTTCAAGCGCCACAGCAGCATCGAACAACCGGGCTCCATCAACATGTATTGGGAGATCGTACTGATGCGCAACATCTGCCAAAACCTTAGTATCTTCGCGTGTTAGCGGGATTCCGCCTGTAGCATTATGTGTGTTTTCTATCGCTATCATGGCAGTCCTGGGATAGTGGAAATTGTCAGGATGTATGGATGACTTAACTTGGTCTGGATCCAATAGACCAGATGCGTTTTCCTCCAATGCCTTAATCGATATCCCACCTATGACGGATGGTCCACCACCTTCACCCCTGTTGATGTGGGAGAGTTGCCCGACAATCATCTCATCCCCCCGTTCGCAATGTGTGAGCGAGGCAACCAAATTCCCCATGGTTCCACTACTAACTATAAGAGCAGATTCTTTTCCTAAAATGCTAGCAGCCATATCTTCCAGTCGATTTGCTGAAGGGTCTTCGCCTGCTACATCGTCACCCATATCAGCGTCAAAAATTGCTTGCCTCATCTCTGGTGAAGGCAAAGTAGCAGTGTCACTGAGAAAGTTTATTTCTTTCATCAAATACTCCGTCACTTTATGTATCAATTTCCTAATTCTAGCAATACCTCTTGCCAAACGCCACAGGCTAAACTAACATAAATCCAATATAGATTCACTGGCATCCTGATTTGAACGCAAAAAACCAATCTATACTTGATACAGCAGTCGGATTCCAAAGTCAGAGCCTTAACCTGCAAGGAATCGTTTCTTCTCCTCTTCAATCCCAGGGTCGACTACCGGCATTGTTAATCTGCCATCCGCATCCGATGTTCGGAGGCGATATGGATAATCCAGTGGTAAGAGCCATTTGCCTTGAGGCCTGTTCAAATCAATTTGTTTGCCTGAGATTCAATTTTAGAGGTGCCGGAGCAAGTGAAGGAATGTTTGATCATGGTATAGGAGAACAACATGACCTCCAATCAGCTCTCGAACTTTTGAAAAATTGGCCTGCCGTCGATAGAAAAAAAGTTGGTGTTGTTGGATATTCATTCGGAGCAAACGTTATTTTAGACTCCTATAAAAATTGTAAATCAGTTCAAGCGTTTGCCTTCGTAGCCCCAAGTGTATCGTCAGTCAAAAACAGATCGATAGCAAAGGATAAAAGGCCCAGCTTGTTCATATCGGGTCAACAAGACAAAATCTCGCCTCCAACTATTTTGAAGCAAGAGTTAAATTCAATTTCACCTGGAACCAAAATTTTCGAGATTCACAACGCTGATCACGGGCTAGCAGGAGCCGAGTCTATCGTGGCTAAAAAAGTGGTAGGATTCTTAAAAGACACAATAATCAAACAAGGAGCCCAGTAATGGCTAAGACCAGAATAGAACGAGACTCTATGGGAGAATTCGGAGTCCCAGAAGATGCTTACTATGGAGCTCAGACAATGCGTGCGGTTTCAAATTTCCCTATTAGTGATCTGCGTTTCCCAGATTCTTTCATAAAAGCTATCGCTCACATCAAACTGGCTGCAGCACAAACAAACTTAGACCTAAAACTGTTAGATCCATCAATCTCTAAATCAATTGTTCTGGCAGCGGAAGAAGTGGCGTCAGGTCAATTGAACGACCAGTTCGTTGTAGATATATTCCAAACTGGCTCAGGTACGTCCACCAATATGAATGCCAACGAGGTAATATCCAACAAGGCAATCGATATAATGGGTGGGGAATTGGGATCCAAGAACCCGGTTCACCCGAACGATCATGTGAATATGGGCCAATCCTCAAACGACGTTATCCCAACGGCAATTCACATAGCAGCCATAAAAACTATCCAAGACAACCTTGTCCCTGCATTGACCGAACTTCATTCAGAACTTGAAAATAAAAGCAAAGAATTCATGTCTGTTATTAAAACCGGAAGGACACACTTGCAGGATGCGACTCCAATTTGGTTAGGCCAAGAGTTTGAAGGGTACGCAGGACAAGTTGAGAGATCCATAACACGTGCCCAACACAGTATTACACAGTTAAAAGAAGTTGCGCTTGGGGGCACAGCCGTCGGAACCGGAGTTAACACTCATCCTGAATTCGCTCGACGAGTTTGCGAGAAACTATCTAGCGATCTAAATATAGAAATCCATGAAACAACAAATCATTTCCAAGCTCAAAGCACTTTGGATGCTATTGTTGAAGCAAGTGGGTCATTAAAAACAATTGGCGTAAGTCTTATGAAAATAGCCAACGACATAAGATGGCTGGGCTCCGGCCCGCGAGGAGGCATAGGTGAAATAGAACTGCCTGAAGTACAGCCCGGAAGTTCAATAATGCCAGGGAAAGTGAACCCCGTAATTCCAGAATCGGTCTGCCAGGTAGCAGCTCAAGTAATCGGTAACGATTCTACAATAACTATTGCTGGCCAGTCTGGCAATTTCGAAATCAATGTTATGATGCCAATAGCAGCATACAATCTTTTACAATCTATATCTATCCTTAGCTCATGTTCCAGTAATTTTGCCAGGCAGTGTATTAGTGGTTTAAGAGCAACTCGAAAAGGACCTGAATCAGTTGAAAGAGGATTGGCAATAGTAACTACCCTAGTACCACATATCGGCTACGATGAATCGGCTGCAATAGCTAAAAAAGCTCAGTCAACTGGAGAAACTATCAGGGAAGTCGCTGAAAGAGAAACCGATCTTTCCGGAGATGAATTGGATAAAATCCTTGATCCGTCTACGATGACAGAACCTGGGGTAGGTGGCGTTTCACTAGGATAGGTTAACATCAATTTTGATCGAAGCATGCATTAGGATTCAAGAATCTTTCAGAATTCTGTATACGGTTTCACGTTCGTCTGCTTCTGTAATGATATATCCATCGAGCTTAGCCACCAAAAGCTCATTTAGTATTGTTCCTACTAGAGCCCCCTGAGGAACACCCATATTCAAAAGATCTTGCCCGTCAAGAGAAATTTTGATATCTCTCAATTTCTCGATATATAGTTTCAATCGGTCAGATACTGGTGGTTCTGTATACAAACTTCCCACACAAATAGCGGTGTCATGTAAATCTGAAAGCAGAGCGTGTATTTCACTACTGCTAAGGTCACTGGAAAGCTCTCGTATAAGCCCTAGCACGCGATGACTATCTGTGACAATTTTGGCCCAGTGACGCCCAAGATTAAGTCTGCGGATAAATGATTTTGAATGACTTGGTGGCAGAGAATATGCCAGCATTGACAATAAAGCAATGTCCCTGTGATCGCCAAATTCCGCGGCTGACTTTCCCAATTCAAATGGGATTCTCAACGACGGGTAAATGGAATCTAGTATTCCCAATTGTTCCGCTAAAGACAGGATATTTACAGCCTGATTCTCTCCCAGAATATGTTCTATTTCATGACGGATACGATCGCCCGAAATATCTTTCAATATATTCAGACTATTGGTCATCCATTCTTTTGTTTCTATATCTAAAGTGAATCCTAACCTAGCTGCATATCTAGCTGCTCGAAGCAATCGAGTGGGATCATCTAAAAAACTGTCAGGATGCAACGCTCTTATAACTCGATTTTCAAGATCCAAACGACCATTGTTTGGATCAATCAATTCTCCATAATTCCTTAAATTCATTGACACAGCCATTGAATTTATTGAAAAATCTCGCCTGCTCAAATCTTCAATAATTGTTCCTTTTTCAACTTCAGGCAATGCACCTTTGTATTGATATTTTTCTTTCCTGGCAATTGCAAAGTCGACTATAGTCCCATTTAATTCTATTTTCGCAGTACCAAAATCAGACTGGGCAATAACATTGCCTGTCAACTCTTGTGACAATAGCTCCACAAAGTCAGTAGATTCGCCTTCAATACACAAATCTGGATCGGTATATGGAATAGAAAGAAGTATGTCTCTTACCATTCCTCCAACAAGATACAATGCCACCCCATTTGAATTAGCTATGGAAGAAATAGAATCCAATAGTTCATACTGAGAACTTGGGATTCGTTCCTTTAGTAGAGATGCAAAACCATCCATTTTATACATGAGGTTTTCGGTCACACCATCAATGCCTCACAGGCTATTTAGTAGCAGATTCCACTCTTTCCAGATATGATCTGGCACCATATTCAAGCCAACTTTCCCAACTGGTCATCAATAATTTCACGCCTTTTTCAATAATAGATTCCACGTTATTATCTGGGGCCATTCCTCCTGCTATACGTCCGGCTCTTATAATTTGTTCATATGCCCGGTCAACGGTTGACTGAACCTCAGGATGGTTCATTTGTCCTAGGTACCCCATACTTTGAGCTAAATCCCCAGGAGCAACAAAAAACACATCTATACCATCCACAGACAATATTTCATCCAGATTTTCTATTGCAACGATGTCTTCTATTAAAACTACCAACAGCACCTGGTCGTTGGCTTTTGCTGAATAATCTTCAACACCAATGCCTTGCCTGCTGGTATAGTTACCACGTTTACCCAAGGGCGCAAACCTACCTGCCTCTACTACCAATCTAGCATCTTCAACAGTATCCACATGAGGAACAACAATTCCCTGAGCTCCAACATCAAGTGTTCTATAAATCACTCCCGGAAGATTCAGGTTCACTCTAACAACTGATGTCATCCCCCATAAGTCACATGCCCTAGTTAAGTCTGGTATGTCGGCAAAATCAAATGGGCCGTGCTCTGTTTCAATCCAAGCTCCATCGAATCCTATGTTTCCCAATACCTCGATCATATTGGCCGTATTTTGTCCTGAAATAACCGTAGCAACTTCACCTTGCTGGATTTTTTGTCTAACTTTATTTTCTCTTAATAGTCTCACCATAACCTCCACAGAACCTTTTTGTTATTCCCATTTTTATGAGATGATCCGTAAGCACTTGTTAATTTCCATAGGGCCGAATTATATGAGCGGTACACATCACAGTCAATTGAGGCAGAGTATAATCACCACGTATTCATAACGCACCTTGAGCCTATTTGAGCATTAGGAGATATTTGCATGAGGAATGAAATTAAATTTTGTGATCGGTGTGGTGATTCCTTGGCAAATAAAACTGTGGAAGGTAAACAAAGACAAACTTGCACCACATGTGGCCACACAGTTTTCCTTGACCCAAAACTCGCGGTAGTAGTATTAGTTTCAACTGAGGAGAAGCTTGTTTTAGTCAGGCGAGCGATAGAACCAGCTCTCGGACACTGGGCATTCCCCTCTGGTTATGTGGACAGAGGAGAAACCGTGGAAAATGCAGCAATTCGAGAAGTTAAAGAAGAAACTGGTTTGGACATCAAAATCACCCGATTAATAGGATTGTACTCGAGTGCCACCAATCCAGTGGTTCTGGCGGTTTACTCATCTGAAGTTATAGGTGGCAAATTGTACGCGGGATCAGAAACAGATGCTGTTGGTAAATACGATCCCAGCCAACTACCGGATCTACCTTTCGAGCACGATCACAAGATCCTAGAAGACTGGATGAACAGTAGCCTGGGCTCAGCCTAACACTATATTCCTAACTTCAGATACGTGATTAATAACATAGTCAGGACTGTATGCAGTCCTTTCCCATTCACGATCAAGCGAGATCCATGCCGTTTTTAATCCGTATGTATATGCTCCCAGGATATCAGTGTCAGGATTGTCACCAACAAACAGAGTTTTATCTTTGTCGGCTCCTATCATATCCATAGCTATACGAAAAATGCCTGGTGCGGGTTTCTCTATACCCACATCACCAGAAACCAATACGTTTTCTGTAAAATTACTTAAACCCGATCCGTGAATTTTTGCCCATTGCATCTCAGAACCTCCATTGGTAACAATCCCGTAAGAAACTCCATGAGAGTCTAGGTCTTTCAACATAGACTCTGTTTCAGAAGATATGATTAACAATTTCGGGTAATTATTCATATAGAATTCAACAGCAGCGTCAGTATTTTCAAAACAACCAGGCCACCTAAAAATCACCTCTTCGAACAATTTATGACGATCACCCATCCCTGCCTTGTCAAGATCTATCATAAAATCCAACATATCCGATTCACTGGAACTATTACTGATTAATGATATCGAACGGAACAAAATGGAACAAAATTTGCGGAATCCAGCGTCCCTGTCAATTAGTGTATTATCAAAATCAAATAGCACAGACTCTATTAAATCGCTTCCGAATTCAGTTACAGGGGAATGTAAATTAGCCATATATCCTCATTTCCGGAAAATCTGAAGCACATTAAGAAAATTAATAAATACCTTCCGAAGTCTAGGCAGTACCGACAACCGAAACAACATCTTGAATTAAAGGGCTAGCCTCCAATGTTTTATGGATCGGACATTTTCTTGAAACCCGCGTTATTTTATCCTGCTGCAATGCATCTAAATTCCCTTCTATTCGTATGTGTCGATCTATAAGTTCGATCCATTTATCACATCCAACTTCGCAATCAGACTCATGACGGCATTTCACTCTCTTATGAGTGCTCTCTATCTCAAGGGAGTCAATTTCCCATCCTTTCCTCCGAATGTACAGGAGGATTGTCATAGCTGTTCAGGTTGCTAATGCTGATAACAATAGCTCGTAAGGACTTGGTCCAACAGGATCTTGATCCCCAACGTGATCATCAGCCATGAATGAATGTGTCGGGGTCACAACCAACTGTTGCAAGCCAGAAATACTTTTAACGGTAACCTTATGCATAAAAGATTCCTCCATCCTGAGCCAAATTGAGTTATACGATTAATTCAAAACTCGCGTATTTACAACGTCAACATATAATCAATTTACTTCTATTTCATGACGGGATAAATAAAATTTGTGCCAACCCTTATCCAAACTGTATGGCCTAGAACCCAATTAGTCCAATGTGAGCCCTACAACACCTAGACAAAATTATACTGTAAGTCATACTCATAGTATTAAGTCTATTTAGACTATTGTTATTACTTTTTCAAATACAATACGGCCAAATTCCAATCGATTGATTTTCATTGCGCATCCCGATTGATAATAAAGGCATTTTGTAATAATCGAAGGCTAGGAGTCCTAATGCAACCCATATCAGAAATTGCTGCTAACTTGGGAATAGATAATTCGTACCTGATTCCTTACGGGAATTATAAAGCTAAGATCGACCTCTCTGCCATAAGAGAAAAAGCAACTGGTAAATTGGTTGTTATAACAGGAATTACTCCAACAAGGGCCGGAGAAGGCAAAACCACAACTACCGTGGGATTAACTCAAGGCCTTGGAAAATTAGGCCACAAAGTTGCTGCTACTTTACGAGAGCCGTCGCTAGGACCTGTTTTTGGGATAAAGGGAGGCGGAACAGGAGGAGACAAATCAAAAATCGTTCCTGAGGACGAGGTAAATATCCACTTCACCGGAGATGCTCATGCTGTTGGTTCCGCCCACAATTTACTTGCTGCAATGACAGACAATGCGGCACAAAGAAACCAAATTGCAGGGTTTTCACAATCCAAAATAACCTGGAGACGGGTAACAGATGTTGAAGATCGGGCTTTAAGAAGTATTGTGACTGGTATTGGAGGCTCCGCGAACGCTCCGATGCGTGAATCCGGTTTCGACATTGTTACTGCTTCAGAAGTCATGGCTATACTGTCCCTGTCTAAAGGACTAGATGATCTCAGGAATAGATTAAGCAATATTGTGGTCGGCTTCACTGACGAAGGACAACCGGTTACGGCTGAAGATGTAGGAGCAGTTGGTTCTATGATGTCTTTGTTGAGGCATGCCATACTGCCAAATATCGTACAGACTACCGAAGGACAACCCGTTTTTGTTCACACTGGACCATTCGGAAATATTGCGCATGGATGCAGTTCAGTGCTTGGAGACAAATTGGCTTTGGGCTACGCTGATTACGTGTTAACCGAGGCTGGATTCGGGGCTGACCTAGGTTTCGAAAAGTTCATGCATATAAAAGCTCGATTTAACGAGTTAGAGCCTAGAGCCGCTGTTCTAGTAGCGTCCGTGCGTGCTATCAAATCTCATGGAGGAGTAAAACGCCAAGAACTAGAAATTCCCGATGATGAAGCAGTAAATAGAGGTTGTCCGGTGTTGGAACACTTAGTCCAAATGATTGCATCATTTGGAATTCCTGTGGTAGTTGCTATCAATAAATTCGCCTCTGATACTGCCTCAGAAATTTCCATTGTCAAAGATAAGGCTGAATCTGCTGGAGCTTATGCTGCCGTAGAAAGCAGATCATTCTCTGAGGGAGGATCAGGTTGTACAGAACTTGCGGAAGCCCTTGTTTCGGCTACTCAGGATGACCCAAGACAAATTTCGTACGCGTATTCGCTGGATCAGTCCATAGAGGAAAAAATTACAGCTTTAGCTCAAAAAATATATAATGCCTCTGAGATTAATTTAGGCAGTAACGCACAGAAAAACATCAGAACCTTCGAATCATTTGGGTGGAATAAAATGCCAATATGTATGGCCAAAACTCACCTCTCCATTTCTCATGACCCCAAAGCCAAAGGAGTACCCAGCAACTATAATTTCGAGGTTTCAGACGCACGGGCCTCGGTTGGAGCAGGATTTATATTTCCTCTTGCAGGAACTATGGTAACTATGCCAGGGCTTCCCAGCTCACCCAGGGTTTTGGACGTAGACCGTGATGGTAATGTCATAGGGCTTTAAGTAAACGAGACAAGGCCTTCGACAAAATACACTCATGGTGTTTTAAGTGAGTAATTTTCCAATAAATTAAATACTGCAATAATTTCCTATCAAAATAGGCGAGTAAATAAAAATGCCCGAATTTTTCAAATTGATGACTCACCAAGATGCGTTCATTCAATTGAAGAATGGGATCGACTATCCCTTGAAGCCAGAAGAGATTCCCACTTTAGAATCCCTAGACAGAATTACCGCAAACGCGCTGGTCTCTCAAGAAGATCTACCCACATTTCGCAAATCAACAGTGGACGGTTACTCAGTTAGAGCAGAAGATACTTTTGGGGCTTCGCCATCTTTACCTGCATATTTAGATATCGCAGGAGAAATTCCAATGGGGCATACCACTACTCCTTCGCTTAGAGTCGGACAAGCATTTAAAGCATACACCGGTGGCATGGTTGCAACTAATTCAGATGCTGTAGTCATGGAGGAACATACTCAAAAAGCAGGTAAATCAACAATCGAAGTTACCCGTCCTGTCGGGTCTGGTGAAAACATCATTGGTGTTGGGGAAGATATACGTAACGGTGACTTCATATTGCCTGCAGGCCACCTTATTCGCTCACAAGATATAGGTGGTCTAATTGCTTTAGGAATCATGGATATAGCCGTCCTTGAAAAACCATTGGTCGGAATAATTTCCACTGGTGACGAATTAGTTAATCCAGATATCTCACCAACTGAAGGTCAAGTACGTGATATAAACACGTACACTCTTTCATCATTAATACAAAAAGCTGGAGGTACCGCAATCCAAGTAGGAATCATCAAAGATAATTACCAGGAGCAATTCGAAGCAGCCAAACAGGCTCTCGACAACACTGATCTTTTGATTTTCTCAGCAGGGAGTTCGATCAGTAATCGGGATCTTACATCAATGGTAATTAATAACCTTGGGGAGCCAGGTGTAATAGCTCACGGCATATCCGTGAAACCCGGCAAACCCACCATCATCGGTATAGTCAACAATAAGCCAGTGTTCGGACTGCCAGGCAATCCAGTTTCCGCAATGGTGATTTTCAACTTGTTAGTTCGCCCAACCATCTACCTAGTCTCAGGATGTACAAGCCCTCCTAGGTTGGCAATAGTTCCTGCAATTCTAACTAAGGATGTGCCATCTTCCTCTGGACGTGAAGACCATGTTCAAGTGAAATTAGAAACGTCAGCTGACGGCAATCTGTACGCAGATCCATTGTTTGCAAAATCAAATTTAATTCACTCTTTAGTTAAATCCGACGGCACTGTGACAGTACCTTTTGACAAGGGGGGATTGTACTCCGGAACGAAAGTAGATGTTAGATGTTTATATTAAGCTATCTGTATAAACCAGAATAATATATACGTTCCCTTTTTATAATCATGATCGATATTTAGGCATATTTGATATGAATAGTAAAAAAAGTGGTCGAAGATATTACTTGAGTAATATACCAATAGATCAATCTATACAGAAATTTCACAATAGGCTAAGTGAAACTAGTGCTCTTGCTCGTAAAATCAGTGAAGTGATATCCCTAGAAAATTCTATTGGAAGGGTTACACATGGACCAGTGTATGCGGTTAATTCTTCACCACACTATGACTCTGCAGCCATGGATGGAATAGCTGTAAAATCCCAACTAACAAGTGGCGCTTCTGAACAATCGCCCGTAAGGCTCAGTATCCAGACGGAAGCTGTATGGGTAGACACAGGTGACCCAGTACCAACGGACTTTAATGCTGTTGTTATGGTAGAAAATGTTCATGAGATAGATAGTAAAATGGTAGAAATCAGGGATCCTGTTGCTCCCTACCAACACATCCGTGCAATCGGTGAAGATATCGCAGCAACTGAACTCATTCTTCCGGCAAATCAGATCCTCAGACCAGTGGATATCGGTGCTTGCGCTGCGGCTGGTATTAAAGAATTATCTGTAAGAAAAAAACCGTCAGTGGGAATAGTCCCTACTGGTTCTGAGTTAGTTCCCGTTGGAAGCACTCTCAGACCAGGAGACATTGTAGAATTTAATTCATTAATGTTATCTGGACTAATCTCACAATGGGGAGGTTTACCGAAAGTTCATCCTTCGACTCCAGACAACTACTCCAAACTTCGTTCTGTACTAGAGCAAACAGTCGATCAACACGACATTGTCATTTTCAATGCTGGATCATCTGCGGGGTCAGAAGACTACACGGCACAACTCATAGAAGAATTAGGTGAGCTAATTGTACACGGGATTGCCTACAAACCAGGACATCCCGTAGTTCTAGGTATTGTCCAACAAAAACCTGTTCTTGGCATACCTGGATATCCTGTGTCTGCTGTGTTGACAAGTGAGATATTTGTTAAGCCTCTAATTGGCCTCAAACTTGGCATATCTCACCCGGAACGACAAACCGTTGAAGCCGTTATCAGCAGAAAAGTCGTGAGTACCGTTGGTGAAGACGAGCACATCAGAGTAATGCTTGGTCGGGTTGACGGGAAAATGATAGCCACGCCTATCCAACGCGGGGCAGGCGTAATCACCTCTCTCTCGAGAGCAGACGGCCTCGCCATGATACCCAGACATTCCGAAGGCATAGATGCAAACACTACAGTAAAAATCGAACTGTTGCGTGATACCAATGTGATCGATAATAAGATCATGGTTACAGGAAGTCACGACTTAACTATAGATCTTATATCTAGCGAATTAGGAAATAACCAATCCACTATAACTCTATCCTCTTCCAACGTGGGAAGCATAGGAGGCCTAATAGCCTTACAAAGAGGAGAAGCACACATTGCAGGTATACATTTATTAGATGAAAAAACTGGAATGTATAATTTGTCTTTCGTACGTAAATATTTGCCAGATATTCCCGTAGCCCTGGTCCATCTTGTCGAGCGTCTCCAAGGACTAATGGTACCGAAAGGAAACCCTAAAAACATATCCAACTTATCTGATTTAGCGCAAAGCAACATATCTTACGTCAATCGACAACGAGGCTCTGGCACAAGGATTTTACTGGATTATCAGATAAAAACATTAGGCATGAATACCAAAGATATCCAAGGATATGACAGAGAGGAATACACACACCTTGGTGTTGCGGCTGCGGTATCAGCCGGCAAAGTTGATACAGGGTTGGGCATTCTCTCTGCTGCCAATGCTATGGGTCTTGAGTTCATACCCATTTTAAGTGAACAATACGATCTTGTAGTTCCAATTAAATATCACAGATCTTCTTTAATTGAACCTTTATACGAACTCATTCAGAGTTCTGACTTCCAAGCAAAGGTACAAGCACTGGGAGGATACGATACTGCATGTATGGGAAAAGTCACAACACTGACGGGAAGCTAAGATAGTATGGCCACAACATCTAAAGCCTCCAGTGTAATTCTCGCTGGTGGTATTAGCCGAAGATTAGGTAGAGACAAAGCTCTTGTAAAAGTGGGTGGGATCCCGTTGATTTGCCGGGTAATGGATACAATGAATGAGTTCGCCCGTGAAACGGTTGTGGTAGTGAACACCTTTGACAGAATACGAGAGTTACCCTTGCCAAAAGCAGTCATACCTGCAGTAGATATATACCCCGACACAGGAGCCCTTGGAGGAATTTATACGGGTATATCCGAATCAAAAGAAGAATGGAGTTTTGTATTTTCATGCGACATGCCATTTATTAACCTCGAATTATTGCGATTCATGCTCTCGGTTAAAAAAGGTTTCGATATTGTAGTACCCTTGGTCGATGGTCGTCCAGAACCAACCCACGCTCTATACAATAAGTCCTGCCTCAGTCATATCCAACAAAGAATCGAAGAAAGTGATCTGAAAATTACAAATTTCTTCCGAACAGTAAGAGTTATGTATTTATCTGATGAAGATTTGGACAGAATAGACCCTGAACGGCAGAGCTTCTTCAATATAAACACCCAAGAAGATCTTGACTTAGCGAATCAAATTTCAAATAACTACCGTGGAGTATAAATTACAACATTATTCTCTTTAAGTCTGTCAGATAATTATTATCTTGTTGATGTTAGAATGACGATGACACTAGCTAATCGAGTAACATCATGGTTTGTACAAACAAGCATGGCCACTGTACCGTGGAGATTATAGTTGAACTATTTGGCCTGGCTAAAATGGCAACTGGCCGTAGTGAGATCTCAATACGTCTGCCCAATATATCATCAGCCAAGGATGCCATTAATGCCCTTGGTACTCACTGCAAAGAACTTAATGGCATTGCCCTATCGAACGATGGATCGGGATTGATGGAAAGCTACACAATGAACTTGAACGGAGATATGTTTTTGGACGACAGGACTGTGACTTTCAAGCCTGGTGATCGTATTCTACTCTTCTCAAGTCAGGCTGGGGGATAAGGAACAAGCAATCGGATACCATAAAAAATATCTATTAATCGACCTCACTACGGAATCGTCAAAACAGGTGCCGTTAGACCAAGACGTCTTGACCGATTTTTTGGGTGGAATCGGACTAGGAACATATTTACTGTACAAGCATTGTCCTCTGGGTGTAGAGCCATTTAGCTCAGAAAATCCTTTGATTTTTGTAACAAGTCCATTAGCCGGTAGCCGTATGACTACTTCAAGTAAGTTTGCAGTTCTTGCAAAATCTCCACTAACAGGCTTCATAGGAGATTCCTTATCATCTAGCTTTATCGCTACTGAACTCAAAAAAACAGGTTTCGATGCACTGGTACTTAAAGGTAGTAGTAAATCCCCTACTTTGTTATCAATTCATAACTCCAAAGTTGAATTCTTAGACGCATCGGAGCTTATTGGATTCACAACATCCCAAACAGAGTCCGCAATTAAATCCAGTCTGGGAACGTCGACCAGAGTGGCATGCATTGGACCAGCCGGGGAAAATCTGGTCCGATACGCGAGTATAAGTAACGACGGTGGGCGACAAGCAGGACGTTGCGGCCTTGGTGCAGTAATGGGTTCAAAGAACGTTAAGGCAATAGCACTAAAGGGCACTGAGAAAATGCCAATCATAAGCTCGGACTGGTTGAATGATAGAGGACAAGAGTTAACCCGAAAAAGCCTGGGACCCGCTACTGAAAAATACAGGACACTGGGAACAATAGCCAATGTTTCAGTCTTCAATAGAATGAAAACTTTACCCACATTGAATTTCCAAGAAGCTTCTTTTAATGAAGCTGAAGGAATCACTGGAGAACACCTTAACCAGTCTCATAAAATTAATAGCGCACACTGTGCCAATTGCACTATCGGATGCGAAAAGATACTCGCCACTAACGATCGAAACACTATCAGCCAGAGCAGGATGGAATATGAGAGTGCATTTGCCTTGGGTCCACTGGTAGGAATTTCCGACCCAAACGCTTTAATCAGAGCTTCTCATGCCTGTAATGAAGCAGGTATAGATACAATAAGTGCGGGCGGAACCATTGCATGGGCCATGGAAAGTTTTTCTAAAAACATACTAACACTTAAAGATACAGATGGAATCGACCTGAGTTTTGGCAATGCCAAATCACTAATGAACACTTTGCAAAAAATAGTTAATCGTGATGGGATTGGTGAATTACTGGCCGAAGGCAGCTTTAGAGCATCAGAGTTAGTAGGTAGAGGTTCAAATAACTGGGCCATGCATGTCAAAGGGTTGGAAATGCCGGGATATGAACCAAGGACTTTAAAAACTATGGCTCTAGGCCTTGCGGTATCAACCAGAGGCGCGTGTCATAACAGATCTTCCGCCTATGAAGCAGATTTCTCATCCAAAGTAGACAGGTTTAAAGCGACCCCTGACAGAGGTAAAATCACGGCAGAAGGTGAAGATCATTCAGCCGTATTGGACTCACTTACTTGGTGTAAATTCCTGAGAAAGGCCTTTGTGGATTTGTATGAAGAATCCGCAGAAATCTACCAACACGTGACAGGATTGCCCATGTCAGCAGATAATCTAAAATACGCAGGAGAACGCATTAATAATCTTAAAAAACTCTTCAATATAAGAGAGGGATGGACGCGCTCAGACGACACTTTACCTCCACGAATCCTGTCTCAAGAAATTCAAAAAGATTCAGGTACCGTTGTTGGTCTTTCACAAGTAGATTTAGACGTCATGATCTCTGCATACTACCGCGCAAGGAACTGGGCGTCCGACGGCTCAATACCTGATGTTAAATTACACGAACTTGGTTTAATAGACTTAGCTTCAAATAATATTCCTGTTCATAATCCTCATTTATCTTCTAGGAGATTAAATTGAAAAAACAGGCCCCCGAACAAATCTTTTTGAGAAACGAACTGAAAGATCAATACCCTCGGAATAGAACTCAATTACTACCCGTACTTCATTTCATACACCATAAATTCGGATACCTACCTGATTGGGCGATTGAACTGACTGGATGGCATTTGGGTATCCCATCCAGTGAAGTATACGGTTCGTTAACAAGCTACCCGGAACTTCGCACAAAAAAGCCAGCTCAAAGCGTGGTAAGAATATGTACAGGACTTAGTTGCTGGTTCAACGGCGGAAAAGATTTATTAGACTATGCAGAATCTACTTTCGCGATTAAATCTGGACAAACGACCACTGATGGCAAGATTTCGTTAAATCAAGCTCCTTGCGGATACATATGTAGCTTGGCTCCAAGTGTAGAAGTAAACGGGACTTGGACCGGTCAAGCCACTCCAGAAATGCTAAAATCACTTGTTGAAGAGACTCCCACCGCATGAAACAAAATATTTCTGGTACGTATGCTGATTTGGTAAAACAATCACATTTGATACGCCAAAATTCTGTAGCTGCATCTAAATACAATATTCAGGTTGGCCACTGCTCTAAATCGGTGGGAGCAGTGGCGATTACAGAAGAATTTCAAAGATTACTCCCAGACGAAATTTCTGTAACCACCTCTGGCTGTGATGGTTCTTGTTTCAACTCCCCGCAAGTGACTCTGATGGATCATAGTGGCATCGAAAAACATTTTCATCGCGTGAAACCAGCCGATGTGGAGAAAATAGTGTCGGGAACACTCGCTCCATCAAGTTATGAACAACAATTTTTTTCGCTTCAACACAGGATTGTGCTAGATGGTTGCGGCAATACAAATCCGTATGACATCCACGAATACATAAGCAATGGTGGCTATTCCGCATTAGCTCAGGCTCTTTTAATGTCACCTGAAGAGATCATCGATATTATAGAAAATTCAGAACTTAGAGGTCGCGGAGGAGCATATTTTCCAGTAGCGCTCAAATGGAAATCAGCTCTACAAACTGACAAAACACCGCGTTATTTGGTAGTCAACTGCGAGGAGGGGGAACCTGGGATATTCAAAGACAGGCACCTGATGGAAGGGGTCCCACACAAAATTATCGAAGGCATCACCATTGCGGCCTACGCATCGGGCGCATCCAAGGCGTACATCTACATCAATGCTGAGGCGAATCTATCGAATGACAGGATGAGCACCGCATTAGAGCACGCTATAGGAAATGGGATATTAGGAAACAACATCCTCCAATCTAACTTCAATCTTGATATTGAGATCCGGCGTGGAGCAGGGGGATATGTGTGTGGAGAAGAGACTACGTTGATCAACACTATTGAAGGCGATCGACGTGAACCACGTCTCCGACCTCCATTCCCCACTGAATCTGGGATAATGGGTAAGCCTACGGTGATTAATAACCCTGAAACATTGTCTAGCATACCTTTTATAATTAGAAATGGACCAGATAAATTCAAAAACATCGGATTAGCAAGTGATAGTGGTACTAAGATCATCAGTCTTAGCGGTCCCGTAAATAGACCTGGTGTAATAGAAGTCCCCATGGGCACAACTCTTAGGGAAATAATTTACAAAATAGGCGGAGGGTTACGCAAAGAGTCCGAACTAAAAGCAGTCGCCGTAGGAGGACCGTCGAGCGGAATTTTGCCACCATCAGAATTGGAAACAGGTATCAAGCCTGGTCAATTGCATGAATCTGGAGTTATCCTCGGAGCAGGAGGAATAATAGTTCTCAGTAATGGTACTAGCATACTAGAAACAATGAGAATCCTAGCCCAGTATAACGCCTCTGAATCTTGCGGTAAATGTACTCCATGTAGAGAAGGAACCCCTCGGATGGTGGATTTTATTGATAAATTAAGCGGCTCAAATGGTTCCATCAATGACATCTCTGAAATCAAAATTTTAGCCACTTTAATCAACGCATCATCATTATGTGGGCTGGGTCAAGCGGCAGGTAATCCAGTACTCAGTACTTTGCGTTTTTTTGAGGAAGAAGTCGCCGAATTCGTGAAACAAATATGACCAAATATTGGACTGAAATGCTGTTGATATTTGCAACAATCAGCATGAGGTAAAGATTTTAATGACAATAGAACTTTCAATAAATGGACAAGTAATTGAAGTGAAGGATGGCGCATCTGTCTTAGATGCAATTAACCAATCTGGAACTTATATTTCACAATTATGTAAAGATCCTGATATGAAACCACTTGGGGCCTGCAGAACATGCTTGGTCCAAATAGATGGTCAACGTGGATACCCGGCTTCCTGCTCCATACCAGTCTCCAAAGGTATGACCATTTGGACAAATACCCCAGAAGTCACTGAAATTCGCAAGGGAGTTATCGAACTAACACTTGGAATGCTCCCACAACAAGAAAAAAACTATAAGGAACTATCGACAGCGGCTGAACACCACAACATTTCAACCCCTATATGGAACTCAAGAAGCAGGGAATCCAAAGACAGCAGTAACCCTATTTTTGAAATAGCAATGGACTCTTGCATACTATGCGGCAGATGTGCGACAGCTTGCCAAGACGGCGCCCAATTCATCGGAGCCATCGATGTTTTAGGCACCGGTACAGACAGCAGGATTGGAACATTCATGGATCGTCCACTTGTAGAATCCGTATGTACAACCTGTGGCCAGTGCCTGTCTGTGTGCCCGACAGGAGCTATCGAGGTAAAAGAGGCATCAGATTCCCCAACCAAAAGCGTCACAACAACATGTCCTTACTGTGGTGTAGGATGTGGTATTAAAGCTCAGGTCGATGACACCGATAGAATAATCGAAATGTTGGATGACCCTGATAATCTATCTAGTGTGGGGATGTTATGTGTTAAAGGCCGCTTCGGATACACTTTTGTCCACCATGAAGACAGGCTCTCCCAGCCATTAGTGCGGGAAAATGATCAATTGAAACCTGTGTCGTGGGATTACGCCCTTGATTATGTTGCTACTCAACTTGTGAAATACCGTGGCGATGCTTTCGCCACCCTTTGCTCCGCTAAAGCGACCAACGAGGATGGGTATATCCAACAGAAATTGGCACGCTTAATAATGCAGAGCAATCACATTGATCACTGTACTAGATTGTGTCACTCGCCTTCTGTAGAAGCAATGTTAACGTCTCTGGGTAGCGGAGCAACCAGTAATTCCTATATCGATTATGAAGAGGCGGGATGTCTGGTTATCATAGGCTCGGACGCCAATTCTAATCATCCTGTAGCGGCAGCGAGAATGAGAAGAGCGGTCATAGAAAGAGGCGCCAAGCTCATTGTAATAAATCCCAGGCGTATTGAAATGTGTGATTTTGCTGAAATTTGGTTGCGCCCACGACCTGGTACTGACGTCGCCCTTCTGAATGCAATGGCAAAAATAATCGTCGACGAAGGGCTGTCTGATGATCATTTCATAAGAAATAGAACTGAAGGTTTCGAGGAATGGATTGAAATTGTAGATAAGTACACGCTCCCATATGCCTCTGAAATCACGGGTGTTCCCGCAAATGATATCGCTAAAGCTGCAAAAATATATGCATCTCCGCCATTTAGTGGATCATGCTTGATTTGGGGCATGGGTATCACTCAACATACAAATGGAACTGCTAACGCACATGGACTATTGAATTTAGCATTAGCTGCGGGCCAACTAGGCAAACCGGGATCCGGTATTTCCCCACTCAGAGGCCAAAATAACGTTCAAGGGTGTGGTGACGCCGGGTGTCTCCCTAACGCTTTCCCTGGATATCAAACCATTAATCCAGACACCTTGAAGAAATTCCAAGAAGCTTGGGGCAACCAGTCGCTGCCTTCACAAAATGGTTTGGTAGTAACCGAAATGGTTGATCAGATTTTATCTGCCCGAATCAAGGCTATGTACATTACTGGTGAAAACCCCTTGCTTAGCGAACCCGATTTGCATCACGCCACCAAAGCATTCAAAAACCTTGAGTTTTTGGTGGTCCAAGATATTTTCATGCATGAGACTGCGGAGATAGCAGACGTAGTATTGCCTGCAACCTCATTCGCTGAAAAAGATGGGACTTTTACTAACAGTGAGAGAAGGGTTCAAAGAGTACGGAAAATCGTAGATCCAATATCAAACAGCCGTCCTGATTGGGAAATAATATCTGACCTTGGACGAAGGATTAGTACCAAACTAAATCTTGGAGTCGAGTCAGAATTCTCATACAACCATCCTTCAGAAATCTGGGACGAGATGGCGAGTCTTACACCAAGTTTGGCAGGAATATCCTATTCTAGATTAGATGATGAAGGAGGCATCCAATGGCCTTGCCCTACACCTCAGCATCCTGGAACCAGATTTCTGTACGAAAACGACTTCCCCAGAGGCCCAAGGGCGAAATTTGTAGGATATGACCAAGGCCCGGCAGCCGAAGAACTGCCTTCTGAGAAATTTCCGTTGATCTTAAATACCGGACGAATTCTTTACCATTGGCATGGCGGTACTATAACAAGGCGTGCAGAAGGTCTCCTTGCTCGCGCTCCGGAACTAGAGATATCCATTCACGAAAATGACGGTGAGCGATTTGATATAGATAATGGAGAGTGGGTAAGAATCAGATCCCGGCGTGGAAATCTCGAAGGGAGGATTCTTTATACTGATAAAATGAGACCCGGAGAGATATTCGTACCTTTCGCAAAACTAGAAAAACATGCAGCCAATTTTCTAACTAATTCTGTGTTTGACCCTGATTCCAAAATTCCCGAATACAAGGTATGTGCAGTGAGAATAGAAAAACTGGATGACTATACCTAAAGTATTAATAAATGGGTTGTTTTTTGTATATTAGATACCGCAAAATCATCCTATAAATCATCTCTTATCATATCTAATCGGCAAATAACGGCAAAGTTCCCTATCAACGCTGATTCTATCTTGCTCAAATTACAAATACAGGAGTTAAATTTATGACCGTTCCCTTAAGTAAGATGCCAAAACCAGACGCTGCGCAGTACACCAACCAGAGGAAGCTTCTCATGGTCCCGTTAATTAGTGCTGGTCCAAACGCTCCAGATGAAGCTCAAAAGCTTGAGGAAAATTACTGGTCTGAAGTTCGAGAGCAAATAACTAACTTAGAACGATCTTTAGCACAAGTTACGCATATATATCATCAAACCGTGTTTGTGGACGGCGAAGACGGAATTTCCCTCTTAAATAGCGTAAATCCAAGAGGTGGGCCTTTTATACATTCCATGTGCCAATCGAGTGCCAAACTGGAAATTGCTGAGGACAAGAATATCGTTGAAGAAAATGCCGATTGGCAAAGATGTCTCTCTATTGGACTGATGAGTGATAAAGTAAGAAATTTGGCAATGGAATCTTTCCAGGAAACATCCACACAGCGATATGAATATATCTCAAATACAATAGACAAAACTCTTTTGAATGGGGAAGTTGGAGCACTATTTATAAGTGAAGACCATAGAATACAATTCCCTTCAGACATACAAGTTTTCTACGTTGCCCCGCCATCACTTGATGCTTTGAAAAGATGGTTCAGTGATCAAATGAGATCCTATGAACAACCTAAAGAACCTGCAGCAAACGTAAATGATTCGAAAGAAACAGAAGAAGATACAGCGGCGAATAACTCAGGGAAAGAATAGGCCATTATCATGTCTCCAAAACCTACGAATTTGCGCAGCCGTGAATGGTTCGACACGCCTGAATTATATGGTTGGCTTCGCAAAGCAGCTTTCAAAGCTCAGGGATTCACGGAAGAATCGTATGAAAATCGTCCAATTATAGGTATCTGTAATACCTGGAGCCAGCTAACTCATTGCAATGCACACTTGAGAACTTTGGCCGAGGCAGTGAAACGAGGGGTCTGGCAAGCAGGCGGTTTCCCCTTGGAATTCCCAGTTATGTCATTGGGTGAATACAACATGCGTCCAACAACAATGATTTATCGGAATCTAATGAGTATGGACGTCGAAGAATCCATAACTGCCAACCCCTTAGACGGGGTAGTGCTCCTGGGTGGATGCGATAAAACTACCCCTGCTCTTTTGATGGGTGCTGCAAGCTCAAATATTCCAGCAATATTGGTTACAGGCGGACCTCAATTGAAGGGAAACTGGAAAGGTGAAGAACTCGGATCATGTACTGATTGCCGGAGATATCACCAAGAATTAAGAGCTGGAACAATTACTGAGGATGATTGGTCAGAACTTCAGAACAGTATAGTTCGCAGCCCAGGCCACTGCATGGTTATGGGTACTGCCTCAACTATGGCTGCCATGGGAGAAGCCATGGGCATCGCACTTCCAGGTAACACAGACATACCAGCAGCTGATTCACGTCGACTTCAGCTAGCGGAAACTGCTGGCCGAAAAATTGTTGGAATCGTGGATACAGGCCTCACTCCATCAAAAATCCTAACCAAAGAGTCTTTCGACAATGGTATTCGAACACTACATGCTATTGGAGGTTCTACAAACGCAATCATACATCTAATTGCCATTGCCAGTAGACTTGGGATAGAAATCCCCTTAGAAAGATTTGACTTCCTCGCCAGAACAACACCGTTTATATTGAACTTGAAGCCTTCCGGTCAGTTTCTTATGGAAGATTTTTTCTACGCTGGAGGGTTATCAACGGTTTTAAAAGAAATATTACCTTTACTTAACGAAAATATTCCGACAGTTACAGGGAAAACATTGCAGGAGAACCTGTCCAAAATCACCATCAGCAATCGAGAACTAGTCAAAACCATGAAAAATCCTTTAGCCTCGGAAGGTGGTCTCGCAATATTAAAGGGTTCTCTTGCACCAGATGGAGCTGTTATACGGTCTACTTCTGCTTCTCCTGAGCTTCTGACACACAGAGGTAAGGCTTTGGTATTCGAAAACCACGACGATATGGAGAATAGAATTGACAATCCGAATTTGGACGTTACACCAAATGACGTATTGATTCTTAGAGATTCTGGGCCTGTCGGAGCACCTGGTATGCCAGAATGGGGGTTTATGCCTATTCCCAAAAAGCTCCTCCAAAAAGGTGTGCGTGACATGGTCAGATTAAGTGATGCAAGGATGAGCGGTACTGCTTTCGGAACGGTCGTAGTGCACATTACTCCTGAATCTGCGATAGGAGGTCCGCTAGCTGCTGTTAGAAATGGTGACATCATTGAACTGGACGTGCCAAATAGAAAATTGGACATCCTTGTGGACGATTTAACAATCCAAGGGCGTCTGAAAGAAAACATATCCCCAGAACCCCACTACGACAGAGGTTACAAATGGATGTTTAGCCAGCACGTGTTGCAAGCTAATCAAGGATGTGATTTCGATTTCTTGAGGGCTAAGTTTAATACCAAATAGTCACCACAGCCTTCAGAACATATATCGATACGAAGCCTCAAAGGTCTATCTGGGTAATCCACATAACTCCTTTACCAACCGGATACGTTCCAACTATCTCCAAAGTCCCTGTGGATTGATCAATTTTATGTACTTCCAGTACTCTTGAATCCAACCCTGCAACGAAAAGGAATTTTCCTTCCGCACTCACACAAAATGCCCTCGGAGTTTTCTGGGTATTTAAATTTTCAGTCAGTTTTAACGATCCATCTGCTGAATCTATAACAAAGCAAGCTATGCTATCATGGCCCCTATTAGACACATATAGGAACTTACCAGACGGATCTATATGTATCTGCGCACATGTATTGGTGTTTACGAAATTTGAAGGCAATGTGGAAAGTGTTTGGAATGGTTGCAAACATCCTGTCACCGTATCCATGTTGTAAGCGGTTACGCTCGATCCCTGCTCATTTGAAAAATAGACTATATCCTTTTTGGGATGGAAACAAAAATGTCTGGGACCAGCGCTTTGATCAGGGGAAATGATGTGCGGTGAATTTGGAGAAAGTTGGCCCGTTGCTGAATTAAATTTAAATTGAAGAACTGTATTAGGCCCATCCTCCCCAGCAATATGAGGCACAAATGCATAAGAGTTGGAGGGATCAGTCATAATACAATGGGCACCCGTTGCCGTACTAATCCAATCTATAGGCAATATCTCTAAATGCCTTTCGCCACCTATACTGTGAACAGATACTGCACCTGCTTTATAGTACGCTGACAGCAAAAATTTCCCAGACTTATCCGTTGCAATATAGCATGGGTCTGAATTTAATCTAACCGAGTATAAGGCTGTTAAGTGTCCAGTAGATTGATTGATTGAAAAACTAGATATTTGATTATTGCCCCTTTGAGCGACATACAGGGATTGTTTCATAGGATGTACGGTCAACGGGGCCGGAGACCCAGGCACTGCTACTACCTGTGTTTGTTCTAGTTCTCCTGTAATTTTATCCATATCAAAAACCAGAATTTTGTCGAGGGAAGAAACTGAGCAGTATAGGTAACTATGCACACTCAAAATACCGCACATCCAAACACTGTTTTAAAATATGAACCTCTAACAACTATATGTAGTTTCATCCTATCTTGGCTAACAAATCTTCTATCCTCATGCCTCGCTCTTTAGCAGAATTCAGCCGATCACGTTCACGATCTACTACATCAGTCGGAGCTTTTGCCAAGAAATCCTCATCTCTCAATCTTTTCTCTAGCCTTATAATGCTAATGTTAATTTCGTCAAGTTCACTGGCTAAACGTGAACGCTCATTGTCTATATCTACAACCCCTCCTAGTGATAGCGTCAAGGTAACTCCCTGTAATGCTATTGATACTTCATCCGCTCGCCCAGTTCTAACCTGTTCAGTCTGGAAATCTAAGGTTTCAATTCCAGCTTGCGATTTGATTGTAACTATCTCATCACTTATTACTGTTGGCATAGAAGCCGAATCTATCATTACCTTTAATTGTTGTCTGGGTTCAATCTTAAATTCCGCTCTCAAATTCCTGACTGATTTCACAATGTCAATAACTAGACTAATTTCCGCTTCTGCTTGATCATCACGCATAGAATCAATAAATTTAGGATACTGAGCTATTATGAGAGCTTGCGGGCGTGAAGGCTCGGCCGGGATTTTACTAACTAATTTCCCCCATATTTCCTCTGTAACAAAAGGCATGAAGGGATGTAATAGCCTCAGCATCCTTTCAAGTACGTATACTAATATTGGAGCTGGAGATGATACTCTGTCTTCTGCAGACCTCATCCTAATTTTTGTCAATTCAATATACCAGTCACAATACTCGTTCCACATAAATTCATACAGCACTCTTTGTGCTTCACCAAACTGGTACTCTTCCATATGTTTATTGACTTGCTCAACAACTGCATTCAATCTGCTCAATATCCAGCGGTCGTGCCGATGATCAACTCCAATATGGTCATGCCAATTGTCAATATCACGGCTCTCGTCGATATTGGAAAGGACAAATCTGGCTGCATTCCATAATTTATTGGCAAAATTACGACTAGACTCTATCTTTTGTTCATTGAGTCGCATATCGTTGCCCGGTGAATTACCGCCAGTCAGGGCGAAGCGCAAAGCGTCAGCACCATAAATATCTATCAGATCAAGAGGGTCCATAACATTTCCCCTTGATTTGCTCATTTTGATGCCTTCTGGATCACGGACCAATCCATGAAGGTAAATAGTCTTGAAAGGTATTTGTCCTGTGTTTTCTATTCCCATCATTATCATACGTGCCACCCAGAAAAAAAGGATATCGTGACCGGTTTCCATTACCGTACCTGGATAGAAATAATTTAGCTGGTCAGAGTTATCAGGCCAGCCTAAAGTTGAATGGGGCCAAAGCGCAGAACTAAACCATGTATCCAATACGTCCGGATCTTGTTCGAGAGAATCGGAATCACATTTGGTACAAATCACCGGATCAACAATGTCAACAATCACCTCAGAACAGTTCCTGCAATACCAGACTGGTATACGATGACCCCACCACAGTTGTCGGCTCACACACCAATCTCTGATGTTGTCCATCCAATTGAAATAGACCTTAGAAAAGCGTTCCGGAACAATTTGGATCTCTCCGTTGTATACCACTTCACGTGCTGGTATTGCCAAAGGTTCCATCTTCATCCACCACTGATTACTTACTACGGGCTCGACTGTTTCATCACATCTGTCGCAGTGCCCCACCGAATGACGATACTTTTCTATTCGCTCCAACAATCCATCCTGTTCTAGTTGATGGATTACAGATTTTCGTGCTTCAGGCATCGTTTGACCTTGTAATGAGCCTGCATTCTCATTAAGCTTTCCTTCAGTATCCATTATGCTCAATGTTGGTAGGTTATGCCTACGCCCAATTTCGAAATCAGTCGGATCATGTCCAGGAGTTATTTTGAGCGCACCAGTACCAACTTCCGGATCAACTGCATCATCCAATATTAGAGGTACGATCCTTGATACAATCGGTACGGTTAGTTTTGCGCCAGCCAAATCCAAATAGCGTGCATCATTGGAGTTAACAGCAACCGCAGTATCGCCTAAAAGAGTTTCAGGCCTCGTAGTCGCTATAGTCACTCCTTGATTACTTCCTTCGAACAAATACCTGATATGGTAAAAAGCTCCATCCTCTTCTCTGTATTTGACTTCCAAGTCCGACAATGCTGTCCGACATCTCGGGCACCAGTTAGTCATCCGTTCTCCACGATAAATCAGCCCCTTGTTGTAAAGGTTCACGAAGGTGGCTCGAACGGCTGCACTTGGACCTTGATCAAGTGTGAAAGATTTTCTAGACCAATCGCAGGATGCTCCTAAACGTTTGAGTTGTTCATAAATTCTATTCCCATACTGATCCACCCATTTCCATACCAACTCCACAAACTGTTCACGTCCAAGGTCATGGCGATTACGTCCTTCGTTAGCCAACATCCGCTCTACAACCACTTGTGTAGCTATCCCTGCATGATCTGTACCTGGCAGGAAAAGTGCATTTTTACCTAACATTCTCTGCCAGCGAACCATCAAATCTTCAAGAGCAGTAGTCAATGCATGGCCCATATGCAATTCACCCGTCACGTTGGGAGGTGGCATTATAACCACAAAAGGTTCTCTGGAAACATCGACATCGGGTGTGAAGTATCCTCCTTCCACCCAATATTCGTATATCCTCGCTTCAACCGATCCTGGATCATAAGACTTATCTATATTTGAATTTTTTGAATCAGGGAATATCACTTAGATCTCCACACCAAACATAATTATTATCTGAACACCCTGTTAGTAGATTGACTCGATAAAATCCGTAAAAAGAAACATCAACTTATAGCATTCTCTACAAATCTACCGCTTAAACACCACTTTTCCCAATTATGGTAGAGGTTAGATTTACTCACTGGGCTTTGGTTCTGTATATCTCAACTGCCGCATAAGACAAAATACTGCCCTTTATCGGCACCTCTGGTTTCCTAACAACTACTCTGGCACTTTCAACGTCAAAATCTTTCAATATTGCCTGTGCTACAGATTCTGCCACGTGTTCCAATAAATTCCTGCTCGGTCCTTCAACTATCGCCTTGACGACCTTAAACATCTTGGAATAATTAACTGTGTCTTCTGGATAGTCGCTAAGTCCGGGTGCACTGAGATCACATTCAACTTCGAGATCAATTGAAAACCGCTGCCCTATCTGTTTTTCTTCCAGGCTAACACCGTGAAATCCGTAGAAAATCATCTCCCTAAGTTGTATTTTATCCTTCACTTCACTTCCTGACTTTTACTCTGATTAACGGATTCCAGTAGCGTTCTTGCACGCTGAACCACCGGTACATCTATCACCATGCCGTCAAGCGACGTTGAAGCCCTCCCGGAAAGTTCAGCAATTTCATAAACTTCTATAATCCTCTTTGCTTCTTCTAATTGTTCATTGGATGGTGAGAAAGAAGCGTTAATATGCTCTATTTGGCTAGGATGTATGGCAAATTTCCCCTTGAAGCCTAGTCGCTTTGATAACAGAGAATCTCTCTTGAGCCCCTCTGCATCACGAAATTTAAAGAATGGTGTATCCAAAGCTGGTACATCTGCTGCCCTGGCAGCGATTGCTACCTGAGTTCTAGGATACATGATTTCAATGTCATCTTGTTTACGTTCAATTCCCATATCATTTGTGAAATCTTCAGCCCCGAAGCACGCCCCCATAATTCTTGAAGAATTAAGAATAGAATATACGTTAACAATTCCCATGGCTGTTTCAATCCATGGCAGTATTTTGATGCTACCATGGTCCAATCCAGAGTCGGTCTCCATATCACCAAGAATCTGAGATATTGTATTAATATCATTGGAAGTCCCAATCTTACCAATCGAAATCCCATGTATGTGGGGACCTACAATAGCTCTCATGTCATCTTCCATGAAACCAGTCTCAAGGGAGTTTACCCTGGGTATTATAGGTATACCAGTTTTTGAGAATTTGGGAATAAAGTCAGAAACCATCTGTCTGGCAGCTGCTTTTTCTGAATAGGGCACGGAATCTTCCATATCTGGAACAAACGCATCAGGCTTTAAGCCGACAGCTTTTTCCAACATGTTTAACTGGTTACCTGGTACAAACAGCAGACTTCTAAATAGCATAGAACAGTATTTAATTAAGTGATACACCAATCCCAAAGGGTTAAAATTCAGTATACCATGAGATATTATTTACCTATACCAATTGGTAACAAAAACAATTATTGTCATTTAAGCCACAACATCTTCACTTCTGGTCAATTATTTGAATAATCCTTCAGCCCACAGCCTGCACGTAATCGGTATCACAGGTATCGGAGAAATAGATAGCTCAACAAACCTTGCTGAGACTATATTCCTTGCCGTAAATAATCAGCGAATTGCGTTAAAATCAATGGACATACTGGTGGTGACGCAAAAAATAGTTTCTAAAGCAGAAGGTAGGATAGTAAACTTATCTGAATTCGATCCATCGGCAAAAGCGCTTAAATTAGCATCTGATACAGGACGTGACCCTCAACTCGTCGAAGCAATATTGAGCGAAAGTAAATCTGTTATCCGGGTGGATCGTAGCAGGGGAATCATCATATCTGAAACTCACCATGGTTTGATATGTGCCAATTCTGGTATAGATACATCTAATGTCCCTGGAGAAAACATGGTTTCCCTACTTCCAAAACACCCTGACAAATCCGCGTCAACCATAATGAAATTCCTAAAGGATAAATTGGGCATCCATTTAGGGGTAATAATTTCAGACACCCACGGTAGAGCTTGGAGGCAGGGAGCTACCAACCTAGCGATTGGAGTAGCTGGTTTAGAACCAATCACAGATTACAGAGGCACTACTGACGCGTTCGGTGAAATCTTGAACACAACAACGATTGCCACCGCCGACGAAATTGCTGCATCGGCGGAACTAGTAATGCGTAAAACGTCATTAATACCAGTGGCAATAGTTAGAGGTGTCGAATTTTCAGAGAGTACAGGTTCTTCAGAGGGATTAATTAGAGACTCTCAATCAGACCTGTTCCGATAAAAACCGAGTATTTCTTAACTCTCGTCTTCGTTATCCCAGACATTCACTCCGACTTTCGAACCTATATCCATGGGAATCCTCGATCCTCCTGATAATTGTTCAAGAGAAACGTCGTTACCCCAGGAAGAGCCTTCCCAATAATTAAGGAATTCTCGTTGTTCACCGCACTCCTTACAAGTCCCATTGCTAGTAGGACCGGAGGGCTGGCCGATAACCCAATAGTGTTCGCAGCCTGCAGGCTGCCCGACTTCTGATTCAATCAGTTCCCCACCCTGGGATGTTTGATTATTCATTCCAATAGACTCCTTCGATTTCCGTCATCTTTATTGACAATATTTCTTATTTCGACGGAGATATTAACAGTTGAGCCCACTCGTGTCAAGCAATTTTTGTATCTATAAATCGACAATACAGGATCCAAAGTGATTATGAGTCAGGAATGAATACATATATGAAAGCAATATAAGCAACCATACTACAGGCCTCTATTTACGATTTTCGTTGCCTTGTGGGCCTTATTTGGTTGTTTACGTCTTAGGGCTGCCCTAATTAAGCTTTTCTACTCTAATTAACGCTCCAGGATTGATTGCCTTGAATCGAGTAGCATCGCCATCTATTTTACCAACTGAATTTACAGGGCTCGCCGGGCGTATTTCATTACCTACACTCATGGGCGTAGGACCATAGAAAATGCATATCGCCTGCCCCGGAGGCCAATATGCTATGTCACCTAGCTCCACTGTTGCTACGGGATTTTCCTCGCCTGCAACAATGGATGTACTAAAATAAATTTCATCACCCCACGTGCTTATAGTATGTTCCATAGGTAAATTCGCCCAAAACAAATCAGCAGTTGAAGTCTTATTCAAAATACCGGTAATCACTATAGACTCAACAAATATTTTTATTTTCCTATTTTCCACCAAATCCCTCCGTGATCACATTTGATGCAAATTATATATCACACAATTTTGTGTTCTTAAGTAATTACATTGGAGTGCAAAATTCATCCTGAATTAACATCACATCTATCCACACAACCTAATCAAATTGTTTTGTAGCATCTAGATTAGTCGATTCTGATGTCTAATTAATTGGACCCCTAGTGACAGTAAACAACTTTACTCTAAACCATCACATGGAATAGTATGTTTTTTTGAAAACTAAAGTAAAACTTTATGTGAAGGGGAATTTGATTAATGCCAACAATTCAAGCAACTAACCTGTCCAAAATCGCAAATAAGCTCCTCCAAGCGGCTGGAGCAAGTGCACAAGAAGCTGAAACCGTATCCAAACATTGTATCGGTGCGAATTTGGTTGGCCACGATTCACATGGAATAATAGCTATACCTACTTACATAGACCGTATACAGGTCGGTCACATAGTCCCTGGTGCTCCAATAGACGTGGTCCAAGAAACTGACTCTACCATAGTTGTAGACGGCAATTGGGGATTTGGCTTTGTGGTTTCAGAATACGTGATGAAAACAATCATCAAAAAAGCATCCGTAAGCGGGGTAGCTGCCGCAACGGTGCGTAGGCAAGGGCACGTTGGTCGAGTTGCTGACTATCCTCTAATGGCATCTGATGCAAATATGATAGGACTCATGACAGCTGACTCGGGGCGTTCTGCTAAATCGGTAGCACCTTTTGGGGGAAGAGAAGCAAGACTAGGAACTAACCCAATATGTATAGCGATCCCAAGTAATTTGGAAGGCCCTATCTTCGTTGATATGGCGACTAGTGCTGTAGCAGGTGGAAAGATAATTCTCGCCGCAGCTAGAGGGGCTCCAATTCCAGAAGGATGGCTGCTCGATTCCGAAGGTAATCCTACTACAGATCCTAACAACCGAGATACCGGGGCTCAACTACCACTCGGCGGCACAGAGGGACACAAAGGATACGGATTATCAGTTATGGTTGAAATACTTTCAGGCGTACTTACAGGATTAGGATTTGGAGTTGAACCCACCGGCAGGCACAACGACGGATGCTTTATGGCAGTCTTCGACGTGAGTAAATTCAGACCGATAGATACCTTCAAGAAAGAAGTAACTGATTTTGCTGATTACTTGAAGAGTTCAAAACCCGCAGCCGGTTTTGAAGAAGTTTTTTACCCAGGCGAAATTGAGTATCTTCATTCAAAGAAAGTTGCCAGCGACGGAATATCAGTTGAAGACTCTACTTGGAGTAAACTAATACAACTAGCTGATGATTTTGGAATCTCTGAACAACTGGATCTAAATCAATACCACTAACTATCAGTCTAGTCTTGACAAATTTAGGCTTAGATCCTCCCCGCAACAACAGATCCCATGCGGGTGGTATCGACAACATCTCCTCCATCAGCTGAAATATCCTTGGTTCTATAGCCTTCTGCAAGTACCCCTTCCACGGCATTCTCTATAGCTTCTGCCTCATGTTCGAGGCGAAGTGAATGCCGTAGTAGCATGGCGACGCTCAGTATAGTACCAATCGGATTGGCAATCCCTTGGCCAGCAATATCTGGCGCACTCCCGTGTATAGGTTCATAGAGTCCCATCGTTATGGTACTGACAGCGTTTGTCGAAGTTTTTTCTGGCAACCCTGCTATGCTAGCTGAAGGCAACATCCCCAACGATCCTGATAAAACAGAAGCCTCATCAGTTAGAATATCTCCAAATGTGTTTTCCGACACTATGACATCAAACATAGACGGGCGCATAATCAACTGCATAGCAGCATTATCAACCAACACATGCTCCAATTCTACTTCAGGATAATCCTTAGAAACAGTAGTGGCCACTTCCCTCCATAACCTACCTGTCTCCAGAACATTAGCCTTATCAACCGAGGTAACTTTCTTAGAACGACCCAAGGCTAGTTCAAAACCAACTCGCATAATTCTATCTATTTCTTGTTCTGTATATCTAAGTGTATCTACTCCTCTAAGACCTCGAGATGTACTCCATCGTTTTTTTGGTTTGGCAAAATATAGACCTCCAGTCAATTCACGCACAACAATCATATCTACCCCATCTAGGATCTCTCTCTTCACTGGGCTTGAATTGGCCAATGCAGGCTGAACTTTCACCGGCCTCAGATTAGCAAAAAGGCCTAGCTTTTGCCGAAGACCCAATATACCTTCTTCAGGGCGGACTTTGGCGTTCGGGGCATCCCATTTTGGCCCCCCTACTGCACCAAATAAAACCGCATCTGCATTATCGATGACATCTAACGTCTCGTCTGGCAACGCGCTACCGGTATTATCTATAGCAATTCCGCCAATCAATCCTTGCTTCAGATCAAACTGGTGACCAAATCTGTTGGAAACAGCTTTAAGCACTCGAACTGCTTCCTCAATCACATCTGGACCTATACCATCCCCTGGTAAAACTGCTATTGAAAATTCCATCACCCAATCTCCCGTTGATTTTTGTTACTAATTATCTACCTATTTATGATGCCACTATATTTATAAGTTTGCCGTCAATATATATCACGCGCTGAATATTATTACCACTTATATGTGCCTTCACACGATCACGTCCCAACGCTATTTTCTCCGCTTCTTCTTGACTTATTGATGATTCAACATCTATTTTGTCTCGAAGACGCCCATTAACTTGAATAATCAGTGTTATCAATTCATCAGTAGCTAGTTCTCCAGACCATTCTGGCCAAGGTTGCTGGTGAATACTAAACTCATGACCCGTCAAAAACCACAATTCCTCTGATAAGTGCGGAGCCATAGGAGCTAACAACTTAATAAACACTTCAACAGATTCGTCCCATATTTCTTTACCTATCCCCCAATTATCCCAATTTTGATTTATGAAATTGGAAAGTTCCATCATCCCTGCTATCGATGTATTAAATTTAAAACGGTCCATATCTTCGGTGACTCGCTTTATAGTCTTATGCAAAAATCTTTGGTATTCACGTACTCGATTAGTATCAATCGATTCTGCTACTCTTGAGCTAGAATCTCTTGTACATATATCCCATATTCTGTTGAGCCATCGATACATTCCGTTGATGCCGTTGTCACTCCACTCCCCTCCTTGATCCCATGGACCCAAAAACATCAGGTAACACCTGACTGTGTCAGCCCCGAATTTCTCTACATAGTTGTCTGGCGCTACCACATTGCCTCTCGACTTACTCATTTTTTGACTGCCAGCAATTATATGACCTTGGCTAAACAACCGTATAAAAGGTTCATCGAATTTCACCAGATCCATATCTCGTAAGGCCTTAGTGAAAAACCTGGAATATAACAAATGCATAACTGCATGTTCAGCACCGCCAGTATATTGATCTACTGGCCCCCATTGATCAGCCACCAAGGGATCGAAGGCACCACTTCTGTAATTTGGAGAGGTAAATCTTAGTTGGTACCAAGAAGAATCAACAAACGTGTCCATGGTATCGGTCTCCCGGTTTGCCGGAGATCCGCAAAGCGGACAGCTTGTATTCACAAACCCTGCATGTAGGGCCAATGGAGACTCCCCGGTTGGACGAAATTCCGCATCTTCAGGAAGAAGTACCGGAAGGTCATTTTCAGGAACTGGGACAGTTCCACATTCATTACAATATATAATCGGTATGGGTGTCCCCCAGTAGCGTTGCCTGGAAATTAACCAATCCCTCACCCTATAATTAACATGTTTCCGTCCAAAACCTAAAGATTCCATATGATTGGCTATTTGGTTACGAGCTTCAGAACTGGTGGTGCCATTGAATTGTCCAGAATTCACCAAAATCCCATCCACTACATAAGCTTCAGAGATATCTTGCTGAATCGATTCTTTTTCAGCTATAACAACTTTTATCGGAATCCCATACTTCTTTGCGAATTCAAAATCTCTCTGGTCGTGGGCTGGCACTCCCATAACCATACCTGTACCATATGATGGCAATACATAGTCTCCTACAAATATAGGGACATCTTCGTCAGTTAATATATTGCGACAGTAAGACCCAGTGAACACACCTGTCTTCTCTTTTTCCGTGGATAACCTCTGAACCTCGGTCTGGCGTCTAGCTTGTTCTATATATGCCTCTACTTCTAATTTATGCTTTTGTAACGTCAATTCGGATACTAGAGGGTGCTCGGGCGCTAAAACAACAAACGTCACACCGTATATTGTGTCAACACGAGTGGTAAATGTGGAAAGTGTTTTAGGGTTCAATAATTTTCCTGATATATCAAAATCTACTTCAACACCTTCGCTACGTCCTATCCAGTTGGCCTGCATGCTGTTAATTTTTTCTGGCCACTCTATATTGGAATGATCTAATAGTTCGTCAGCATATTCGGTAATCCGAAAAAACCATTGATTCAGGTCTCGATGGGTAACATCTGTCTGGCACCGCTCACAGACTCCCTCAATAACCTGCTCATTTGCAAGGACAGTATTACAGGAGGGACACCAGTTAGCAGGCGCGAAAGTCTGGTAAGCCAAATCTGAATTGTAGAGTTGCAAAAACATCCACTGATTCCATTTGTAATATTCAGGTGAACACGTGACAATTTCTCTGTCCCAGTCATACATGGTTCCCATAGCTTTAAGTTGGAGACGCATATTATCTATGTTAGCCATAGTATATTTGAATGGGTGAATTCCGTTTTTAATAGCAGCATTTTCAGCTGGCAATCCAAATGCATCAAATCCCATAGGATGTAAGACATTGTAACCTTTCATCCTCATAAACCGAGCATGTGCATCAGATGGAGCCATTGCATACCAATGGCCAATGTGTATGTCTCCAGACGGATAGGGATACATAGTCAGCTCATACCACTTAGGTTTTGAATCATCATCGCTTACTGAGTAGACACTTGCTTTCTCCCATTCTTTTTGCCACTTCGACTCAACCCCAGTATGCCTGTACCGTCTCTCTCCATCTTGCATTGACATCCCTATATACCTCACTCAATTCGCATTAACCAATTTTGGCAAATCAACGAAAGCTAAAATAAACTTGCATGAAAACAGCATGTAGATCCAAAAAGACAAGGACTTGATTAAAAGTCTACCTAGTCCTATCTATAACCGCAAATAAAACCCATGCGAGCAACAAAAAACTTAAGTCCAACAATTGCAATCTGCCATCGCAATTTTCATTGTGACATTTTCTCCATTTTCAAAAGAAATTGTCAATTACACTGTACCATTAGATCTCACTCTGCTATTCTTTGCGCGACCAAACGCAGCACATCCTTAGTAATGAGCTATAGAATACTCCACAGAATGGATATTGTATTTGTATCGAGGTGAAACATGACCTTTTCTATTGTTGCCTTCGACCCCACAACTGATGAAATAGGGGTAGCAGTTGCTACTAAGAACCTAGCAGTCGGCTCGGTAGTACCTTGGGCCAAAGCCAAAGTTGGAGCAATCGCGACTCAGGCATCAGCCAATGTTGATTTCGGACCAAAAGGATTGAGCTTACTGGAAACAAAAACTAATGTGACAGATGTTTTGGACACACTAATAAATAGTGACTCTGGTCGTGACCACAGGCAAATTGGGATAGTGAATTCGAATGGGGAAACATCAGCTTACACCGGAAAGAGTTGTGTACCTTGGGCCGGGCATTTCCAGGGTGAATATTACAGTTGCCAGGGAAACATGCTGACAGGAGAACAAGTAGTGAAATCACTAGCTGAGACATTCGAGGTTACAAATGGATTGTTACCAGAAAGAATGATCGCCGGATTAGAGTCCGCGGAATCTGCTGGCGGAGACAAGCGAGGGAAACAGAGTGCGGCTATATACATAGCAAAACTTGACAGTGGTTGGGAAGGTAAATCCGATCGCTATATAGACCTTCGAATTGATGATCATATCGACCCTATACCCGAACTCAAAAAATTACTTTTTCTCCACCGTAAACAACACGGGATATAGCTCTATATCACCCACCCTCATTCTCGACTATATCAAAAGCTTTTTCTGCTAGGAGACGCACATCTTGAGGGGGGCAATTTGGTAAAGAACCACTTACATCCAAGATCGCCTCGTTCAAAATATCTTCACGAGTAACCCACAGCCAACCATCTTTCAAATTTCTCTTATTACCAATGATTTTGCAGAAATAAATCATATCAATATGTTGATGGAATCCATCCACAGGATCGTTAATATCTTCGATCATTATCAGGTAGGGAGTTTGTATTTGTTCGGGATAGTCAAGATCCACTTCATATCCTGTTTTGACCACCCGTACTTCAAGCCCTGTTTCTTCAAGCACTTCTCTGCATACTGCTTGAACAGGATCTTCATTCTCTTCGATGTGACCTCCTGGAGGAAGCCAAGCCTTAACTTTAGCATGCCAATGTAGCAAAACATGCCCATCGGATACAACAAAACCTGTAGCAGTGAAATGCCTCGCTAACCCCATCTCATTTTTGTTAGGCATTAACAAACCGTCTCTATCAACAAAATTCTGGATCGATCAAAAAGTGTGGCCCCAACGGGGTTCGAACCCGTGTTTGCGGCTTGAAAGGCCGCTGTCCTAGTCCTCTAGACGATGGGGCCATGGATAACTCTAAAGTCTGCTTGAGATTGTAAGACAAAAACAACCAGCACCACCTATAAACAAAATCAATAGTGCATATTCTCAAATTGGCTAACAATCTACCGTAAACTTAGAACATTACAGTTCCATTTTACCTTTATCTCTATCGGGTCGCAATGAATTTACTGGCAATTATCACCCGGTAAATAATCCATTATCCACAGATCTGTATATACTAATTAAATCAAAAGATACTTCTACGGATACAAAGGTAACTGACCCAAACCTTCTGTTTCGGGTAAACCTGACATTAAATTCATGTTTTGCACGGCCTGACCTGCAGCACCTTTAACAAGGTTATCCAAGCAACTTACAACAATAAGCCGGGCATTCTCCCGGTCTACAACAGGGAATACGAGGCACATATTTGAACCAGTCGTATATTTAGTTTGAGGAGCAAAATCCGTGACTTTCACAAATGGCTCATTTTGATAAAATGATCTATAGATTTCTATCATATCCTCATTGGTCACCGACTGATCCGACAACGTAGCATAACAAGTAGCCATGATACCTCGTGACATCGGTACCCTGTGCGGGACAAAGGTGACTTTCAACAGCTGGTTGCCCGCCAATTCAGTCAATTCTTGTAGAATTTCCGGTTGGTGACCATGACCGGTCAATCCATATGCCAATACATTCTCATCCGCCTCTGCAAAATGATCAATTGAACTGGTAGCTAGTCCCCCTCTTCCGGCTCCCGATATACCGGTCTTTGCATCTATAATCAGATCACTCAGAACTAACCCGCTTTTGACAGCAGGAGCAAGAGCAAGCAGAGAAGCTTCTGGGAAACATCCGGGATTAGCTACCAATGAGGTTTTCTTTATCTGGTCCCGATGTATTTCAGGCAATCCGTAAACTGCATTTTTCAAAAGCTCTGGCGTCGGGTGGTCTAATTTATAGGCATTTTTAAATTTATCAGGGTCGTGAATCCGAAAATCTGCCGCAATGTCAACTGACGGTACACCGCTGACTATAAAAGGGCGCAAAATTTCTGCACTGGCTCCGCTAGGAAGCGTTGAGAAAACAAAATCTACTGATTCCTCAATAGTGACTGTTATAGGAATATCCATCTGCGAAAGATGTGGAAGTACTTCAGGTACTTTTTTACCTGCCGCACTCCGCCCAGTAACTGATGTTATCTCTACTTCTGGGTGTTTGAATAAAATCCTAGCAAGCTCAGAGCCTGCGTACCCAGTAACATTGATTATGCCTACTTTCAAAATAACCCTCACTATTAATCATTATTGGGGATAAGTATAGTTGCCTACTTAATCCCAAACAAGAACTGACATTTGAATATGTTCTTTAGACGTATGTAAAATCCTGATTTTTATTTAAACAAATGACGAGACGGACAAGCATCTTCAAAAACGCATTCACTACACTTTGGCCTCTGAGCTTTACAAATTTTTCTTCCATGTTCAATTAGATACATATGAAAAGCAAAAACATCATCTGGGTCTACCATGGGTTCCAATATATCGTGCGCGTCATCAGCATTAATTTTGGCCCCTATCAATCCCAGTCTCTTAGATACCCTAAATATATGAGTGTCTACAGGCATAGCCGGCATCCCCAACGAAAAACACAATATGATCGCCGCGGTCTTGGGGCCAATTCCTGGTAAAGACTTCAGCCAATCCTTAGACTCAGCAAGTGGCATTTCCGCCAAAAATGATAAGTCAAAAGATCCCACTCTCTCCCTCACCAAAAGTAGTACCTCCTTAATTCTAGTTGCCTTAACGTTGGCTAATCCCCCCGTGCGAATGGCTGATGCAATATCACCAACAGTCCCATCCGCTATATGGTCTAATGTTTTGAACTCAGCCATCAGATTATTGAAAGCTCGATGTGAATTAATGTCGGAAGTATGCTGAGACAATATTGTCGACACTAACTCAAAAGCCGGTCCATAACGAGGCTCCCAATTTATAGGGCCATAGACACTACCAAGCTGAGTCATTATTTCAGTTGGGGGAACATGTTTCCTGCGTATTTTTTTAGTGTACCCATATTGAAATTTCACACTAAATAAACCTCACCACATCACGAATAACCAAAGGTAGCATTATTTTACGACCTTCTGTAGGATATCATCCACTCAAAATTTATATAAAGAAGCGATTTATATGCTCAGAATTGACCTTCAACTGACATTATATTTTTATTATGTTAATTCAAACTGGGCATGAATTTTCTAGCAATTAGGAGCACAAACTGAGCATCGATAAATGCCTCACCTCACTGGCCGATGAAACAAGTTCTATTCATCAAACAAATTTGTCATTGTTATCCTCTTTACCTGGAAACAATATGGTCCAGTTTCAGTTAGCTTGGGAATCCCTCAGTACCGACCGGAAAAAGGAAACACTTGACGAACTTACAAACTTAAGTGAATCTGACATAGAGATGGATTTCTCCCTTATATTCTTAATCGGTATCTCTGATAAGAATCCATTGATTAGAGAGACTTCTGTCCTTGGCTTGTGGGAATCAAATGACCGCAGCCTCATTAAACCTCTAATTACATTACTCAAAGATGACCCATCAAACCAAGTCCGCCAAGCTGCGGCCATGACACTTGCAACATTCACACAACGTTCTCAGGAAGGCAAGCTGATCCATAGAGACTCTGAGCAAATACGCAAGGCTCTCCTATATGCGATTGGAGACGAGTCGTCCGACATAGATACAAAACGACGGTCTATCGAAACTATTGCACACTTCGGGTCAACTGGCATAGAAAACATAATACTCAATGCTCACAACTCTCACGACAGTAAGCTTCGCCAAAGCGCAATTTATGCCATGGGGCGCACCTCTGAAGCACAGTGGATAAAATCGTTAACAGGGAACCTCAAGGACCCTGATCCTGCCATCCGCTACGAGACTGCATCCTCTTTAGGTGAACTTGGAGACGAAACAATAATCCCTTATCTTACTGAACTTCTCACAGACGATGATGCAGAAGTCAAGGCATCAGCTCTCAGATCTCTAGGCCAAATTGGGGGTTCTTTAGCAAAGGAAATTATATCTGATTACCTAGATGACGAAGATAACATCATTAAGGAATCAGCCGTATCCGCAATGGAAAACATTCGATTTGAAGAAAACCCTCTTGGCTTCCATGAAAATCTGTGATTGTAATCTCTGGCAGTCAGTCAAGGAATAAGCTGATGAATTTGAATAAATATGACGCCGCTTTAAATCTGATAGATGCAGAATCATGGACTCCCACTCCCCTACTTCCTGCTAGCGTCATTGGAGATAAACTACAAATGGATCTATGGTTTAAGCGTGAAGATTGCACTCCCGTAGGTTCATTCAAGCTCCGGGGAGCGATCGTAGCCATGCATCGATTAAAAGAAGAAATCCTCAGTAACAAAATCTGGGTAGCGTCGGCAGGAAACTTTGGTCTTGCAGTCGCTCAGGCCGGAGTTAGATACGGGATAAATATATCTGTAGTAGTCCCAAACGGAGCTACACGAACTAAGGTAGAACGGATACGGCTAACCGGTGCTCGTGTTATCACATACGGTAATGACTTTGATGAATCCAAAGACCATGCCCGACAAAAAGCATTAGAAACAGGCAGTAGTTTTTGGGAGGATGGCTCAATACCAGAAATCGCAGAAGGCGCATCAACAATATCCCAGGAGATATTATCTCAATCTGATTCGTGGGATTGGCTAATTATACCAATCGGCAATGGATCTCTCATTAAGGGGATGGCTGATGTGTTTAAGAAGAAAAGTCCCACAACAAGAATAGTAGGAATAGTACCGTCAGGAGCACCTTCTATGTATCACGCTATTAAAGGTAATTCTAATTTTCATGGCGGCCAAATATCAACGATTGCAGACGGCCTTGCGGTTAGAATGCCAATTCAACCTATTGTGGACGAATTAATACCTCTAATAGACGATCTATGGCTGGTCAGTGAATCAGAAATCCTGCCTGCCATCAATACCCTAATGAAATATGAAAGTATCATGGTAGAGCCATCAGCAGCTATTGGACTTGGAGGCATTGTAGCTAATCAAAAT
>CEUS01023712.1_pt1 | contig 46332 bp, 41 predicted proteins | sample 427031 | NCBI WGS metagenome assembly CEUS01 (sample SAMEA2622837, study PRJEB7988) | marine metagenome | biome: marine biome (ENVO:00000447); feature: marine epipelagic mixed layer (ENVO:xxxxxxxxx); material: "saline water (ENVO:00002010), including plankton (ENVO:xxxxxxxx)" | depth 140 m | reverse complement strand
TCAAAATACATCATACCAACCAGTATAACCATAGTGGCTATCCAAAAATTGGGTATAGATAACCCAAGCAATGATCCAATCCTAAGGAAATAATCATCCCATTTATCTTGTTTCAACGCCATCCAAACCCCTGCTGGTATACCTAAGACTACGGAGATGAGAACAGATAAAATTGCCAGTTCCAATGTAAGAGGAAGTTTTTGTGCGATCATGGGCCAAATAGGTTTACTATCTACAAGAGACGCTCCCCATTGGAATGTTAAGAAGTCCTTCATGAAAGTCACATATTGAACCGGCAATGGTTTATTTAGACCTAACTGTTCCCTTAGAAGTGCTGCTGTTTCCTCAGAATAAAAAGCGTCTTCTCCACCTAACAGTACGTCAACAACGTCTCCAGGGGCTATACGTAATATAAAGAATACAATTATAGACACCAGGACGGCTGTGATACCACCTAACCAGATTCTTCGAAGTGTATATTGAAGCATGATTCCTCCCCGTTAAGTAAATCCCTCTAATCGGGTTTTACATTTGTTTGTCTTTCAGTTAATGACTGCCACCCTACTCTAGTAAGAGAGTACAGTTAAGGAATTATATCATTATAAGAAAAATACACAATAGAATTTCATGGGATTTTATTAATTAATGTGCCCCAGGTATCGACAAATTATCGATAATCGAAGTTATAACACCTGGGCCATTAACGCCTCTTGATCTAGCTTCCGGTAAAATTATTAATCTATGCCCAAGTACAGACACGGCCAATTCTTTAACGTCATCTGGTAAAACAAATTCCCGTCCCCTTATCAATGCCAGCGACTGAGTAGCACGAAACAAAGACAGCGAACCTCTATGAGATGCCCCCAACACTACGTCTTGATGCTGTCGAGATGATTGAACCAAAGAAACAATATATCTCCTGACCAAATCATCAACATATACTTCCTTAACCTGATCCTGCACTAATATTAAATCCTCAGGGGATGCAACAGAGGATAAACTGTCTATCGGATCCGTCTGTTCTTGACGTTCTATAATGGCCAATTCTTGTTCAAAACTTGCGTATCCAAGGGTTACACGTACAGTAAACCTATCCAGTTCAGCTTCAGGTAATGGGAATATACCGTGATATTCAGCTGGATTCAATGTGGCAACGATAAAGAATGGCCTATCCAGTTCGTGGGTAACTCCATCTACAGTGGCCTTGCGTTCTTCCATGGATTCCAGCAATGCCGCCTGTGTCTTTGAGGGAGCCCTATTAATTTCATCCGCTAATACCACTTGAGTCATGATAGGACCAGGTCGAAACTCAAACTCTCCAGATCGCTGATTATATATATTTACACCAGTTATATCACTAGGTAACAAATCTGGTACAAATTGTATCCTCTTGAAACTACATCCTGTTGACAAAGCAATAGCTTTAGCAAGAGTAGTTTTACCTAAACCGGGGACATCTTCTATCAAAAGATGTCCTCCAGACAAAAGAGCGACCAAACTAAGTTCAACCACTTTTTCCTTCCCAACTATGACGTTATTAATATTGTCCATTAAAGACTGAGCTATAACAGACGATTCTCTAAGTTGATTCAAAGTTTTGCCCCCTAGTCGTATAAGTTTACCATCAAATAAAGTAATATCATTAACAATATTACCTTCTCGTTAAATGTTCCATGTTAAACAATGAAAGACGCCTTAATACGCTTCCATGCTAAAACTAAATTCAATCTCTCTAATGGACTGCTAACAGCCCTACCGTACTTCTCCCTAACAAATGTATCCGTTATCAAGTCCAATTCTTCACGGTGCTCGGGCATAACTGAGTGAAGATCCCTAGATAATTCAAGTGCAGTACGTGATTCTAATACTGGAAATCCCAAGAATGTTACAATGTTACGTAATTTGGTATAGAACGTTAATGCATCAGAACCCCCATTGCCAAATTGATGAGCCCAATATTGACGAACACCCACAAAGAATGCAAATAAAGCCAATATGAAAGCTAATCCACCCAATCCCAGAGGAGTACCAAAAAATCTCACTGGTATAGGTGGAGGACCTTCACCGCCTGATTCTGGACCCCCAAAATCATCCCTTTCCAAAGATTCACCTGATTGGTCAAACATACCACCGGACTCAATGATATTATCTCCTTCTTCACCAATATCCGGCATCACAACGCTATACGCAAACGGACTTTCTGGTATGCCTCTAGGCCTAGTTTCATATATAGGAGTTGGCTCAAATGGAACCCAACCTATCGAAGGAAAATAAACTTCTGGCCAAGAATGACTATCCTTATCCCGTACAAGAAATCCTTTTCTATCCATATCGGCGGTACCTGGGCCAAAACCAAGAACCAATCGAGTCGGTATATCTTGAGTCCGCAACATAATAGCCATTGCCGACGAGAAGTAGTCACTGGATCCCTGTTTGGAGTCAAAAAGAAAATGATCAACGGTATCAACGTTATGAGATATAGACTGAGACTCCAGGCTATACTCCAAAGTTCTAATATATGATTCTATTGCCACCGCTTTGTCATAGTTATTCACATAGTTTTCCGTTAGATTTAATGCCAATCTACTAACCCTAGTTGGTAAAGATTCCGGTAATTGAAGATATCTCTCAGTTATACTTGGTGGATAAGTACCGGAAGCATTACGTAATTCTTCCTCTGTTGAATAATTAAATTGAGCTACTATAGAATACTTATCTCCTTTACCAAATCTATCTGATGGGTCTATAAAAACAGACGACCCTTCCAGAGGTTTTCTGACCAAATCTATTTCTTTAATTGTGCCCACGTTCTTTATGGATTTAATCAGGTCTACTCTGTAGTCAGGGGAATCTATATCAATATCAAAAACCACAGATTTTTCAGAAGACGCTATGACTCCATCTGATGCAGCTATAGTTTTCCTCATTTCATTCACAAGAATATCCTCATCTAATAGTAGAGAGGCTAATCCTTCCTTATCATTCCTGATTGCTAAGATGTGCGAGGTCAATATCTTTAAATCATCTGGAAGTTCGTTAATGCTATTTGCATCATCTAGATCTATATTAAACGTCGCACCTGGTAAAAAGTTATGCTCAGCGTCTATATCCAAATCAACTATCTCTCCAGAAGAAAGTACATAAGGTGAATCAACATGCATCTCAACTTGATAAGAAACACCTGAAACACCTTCTTCGTCTTCAAGCGATAATTGTTGAGACTCTGATACAACGGGTTTACTTTCTGTATCCTCAAATTTCCAGGCTTTTGAGGTATAATTATCATAAGCCAGTGCAGACCAGTACAAGGGAATCTTGGCGTTAGAAAACAACACAGCATCTTCATCTACGGGAATTGGTCTCACCAATGGTAGAATCGATCCAAAAAATCTTATCGACGTCGGCTTATGGCTAGGTACAGCCGCAAATATCCGATACAACTCGTCTTGGAAACCGTAAAATGCTCTGTCCAATGGTTGAAATACCCATTCCAAAGGAGCGGGCGTGGATTTTGTAATTGGAAAAGTCAACATTGTTGCAACCATTAGAATCGTTAACATTAAACCATTCAAGTAAGAAAACAGTTTAAATCGTCTTATGTTATTAATACCCATAGACCTTACTACATCACTTTGAATAATGTTGGTTAAATGCAATATCAACAACAAAGAAAATATAATAAAAGCTAGCAGATGGACCCAGAAACTGTCGGGCAGATATGTCAAGTTCAACACAATTAGCGTACCGATCGGAATTATACTAGCCCACAAATTTCCATGTCTAAATAAACCCCAAGAAGTAAAGTAGGCCGTTATCCAAGTTATAAACATGATCGTCATAGCCAAAGGAAGTGTATCTGTAGTGGCATCTTCTCCCTTGACAGCAGATATCCAGTCACGGATTCTCTCAATCACTTCCTGGGTCCGCAAAACAAATGTATCTGACTCTGCCATTGAAATACCACCCACGTAAGTGAACACAAAACCCAACGACAACACCAAAACCATCCTGTAGTATAGAGATGGTATCTCTGTCAACAAAGTCGCCAAAATCGCACCAAAGAAAATAAAGGTAAATAAAGGCGGAGAATCTACCCATCCAGATGCTTCTATAGACCACACCAAACTGCCCAGCAATCCAACTTGAAGCCAAAAACTTACACCGAATTTATTGATTAATTCAGTATTAAAATTCATGCGTTGTTCTATATTTACAGTGTGATTATTCATTAAACTTCGTTTGGTTGTAGTGGTTCTTCGTTCTTGACCATCCAAATATGACTCAGTGAGTCCGAAAGGTCGTCACCGTATTTGGTCAAATAAACTGGTATGCCGTTCATAGCTAACTGATTTGCTAAAGGCCTCACATCAAACTCTGAGCCAAAAGAAATTGGGTCTACAAAAATAACCACCGGTGAACAGCCTTCTAACTTAGAAGATGAAATAGATTCGATCCATTCACCGTTAGTTGACGATGTTATAATTATTAAAGAAACGTTAGATAGAGACATTTCTGATTTAAAGTAGTTAAACAGATCGATTAATGAAACATTCTCCGCACCTGAAACTTCAGCTAATGCGAATAACATATTGTCAGGATATCTATTCTCTTCTTCTGGTCTGATTAAGTATTTAATGTTCCCACCAGCGATCAGACCTATACCTCTATTATTATTACAATATGTCTTCACCAAAGAGGCGGCTATCATCACAGAATATTCCTCGGTGTTATCAATATTGTCACCAACTAAGAAGTTGGTGTCCATATCAAGCAATACCCAGGTGACATCTTCAGAGTCGGATTCAAATTGTTTGATCATCAATCCATCTTTCCTAGCAGTTGTAGGCCAATGTATATGTTTAGCACTCTCGCCAGCCTGATATTCACGTATCGTCGAAACCGAAGAAACTGAACTGTTTCTACCATCCTGGTTGTTCCCATCAGCATTCACATCACCACTGGATAACAAAAATGGTTGAACATCCACAGTATAAGGCAATACCAAAACCCTTTCCCTAGATGTAACTTTTTTGTAAATCTGGTACACACCCAGAGGATCTCCGCTACTAACAGAAGGCTGTCCTATCTGGTATATGCCTCTTCTTCTCACTGGTATATTTAGATTGACTACCTTCTTCGAAAAAGGCATCAAATTCAACATTGCTCCGACGTTATGTCCTGGTAGTTCTATCAAATCTCTGACCTGCAAGTTAAATTTTGGGAACGGACTAAAATTCTCTATTACTATTTCACTTTCTACATTCCTGCCAACTTCGGTTTTGGTAAGATCTCTCCTACCGGTTATACCCACACCAAACAAATTTACACGATTCCAAACAAAAGTTATTCCTAGCAATAGGAACATGAAGAAGGAAATGCGATAGTAAACTGGCAGACCAGAGCCGAGAGCCAACACAAATGTAACGCACATAAAAAGCAGTATTGTATAAAAGCGTTTCACTTAACTTAACTCGACTTCATGAGCAGGAGTAGAAACATGTTCAAATGTAGCCACTCGGGAATCCCTAATAGCTACAAGCCCAGAAGTTGCTATCAGAATGCCTGGGATTGTACCTGCTACAATTGGCAACATCGGGAACATCTTATAGAATATTCTGTTAGAAGTTTCAATAAAGTACGGACCGCTATAAGCCCACGTCGATATTAGTTCAGTAGCCAATCCAACAAAAAACAGTATCCCAACTCCGAACAACAAGAAACCTTTCCTGACCGCCACCAATCCAAATATTGCTGCAAAGCTAGCCAACAAAGGAACCGTAATTATCCCAAAAAGTCTTTCCGGCATGAAAATCAATTCAGATATATTGGCTACACTAGATATCAAAACGGTCGACATAAACAATAACAGTATAGATGCAAATAAACCTATCACCAGAAACATTACAGAGCTGTGAATACTATTATTAGAAGGTAAAGCTGTTTCAAGTATCAAGAACACCAGTAGCGGCATTACAAATGTATAAGGCCATATTGGAGGACTCATTGATTTTAATCTCAAAAGTTCTACGGTATCATATTCCATGGGCAGGAATTGGAGATAAATCAATCCTAGTATCACCAACAAACACAAAAACCAGCCCATAACAGCAAAAACTCGATTTCCGGATACTGCGTGATAGCTAGCATAAAAAACCAACAATCCAACCATTCCAGTCAATAAAACTGAAGGAATTTGAAAAAAAGGTCTGGGGTGATTCATAGCCTCAAAGGATACGGTCACCGCGGCGCTGAAAAGCAATATGCAAGCTGACACAGCAATCAACCTAATAAGACCATTGGACTGCAGAAAAGACATTCAGACCATTCCTGTACTCGAGAATTGGACAGAGACATCCGAGAGTTCGGAGCATTATACATGTGCTCAGCATATAAAAGAACCCTACTCATTCATATCAGAGTGAAAGGTTCTACCTATCACTCCGCAAGGTTTCAAACGTATTGCTGAAGAGTTAGGTTTCTATTTTAACGGAATAGTTGGTTTGTCCCAAAGAAAACATAAGCTTACGTAACTCAGATACCTCATCCCGTAACATAGCTGCCTGTTCAAATTCCAATGATTTCGCAGCTTTTTTCATCTGAATCTCTAATCCTTTAATTACCTTTAACATAGCTTCTTTAGACATATTGTCATTATTAGCAAATACTTCAATTTCATTTTGGATAGACGTCCTAACTCTCTCTGAGATATCTTTAACTGCTTTATGAATACCAGTAGGTGTGATGTTGTTGTCAATATTGTACTTCTCTTGTAGTTCCCTGCGCCTGTAAGTTTCACGAATCGCTTGGTTCATAGAATCAGTGTTTCGATCTGCATACATTATGACATGCCCATCTGAATGCCTAGCTGCTCTCCCAATAGTTTGTATAAGAGAAGATACAGATCTCAAGTATCCCTCTTTATCAGCATCTAATATTGCTACCAATCCAACTTCAGGAAGATCCAGGCCTTCCCGCAGCAAATTGATTCCTACAACCACGTCATACACTCCTAGTCTCAAGTCTCTCAGTATTTCACTTCTTTGCAAGGTGTCAATTTCGGAATGCAGATAATGGGTCTTTATATTCATCTCCTTCAAATATTCTGACAATTCCTCCGCCATTCTCTTAGTCAAAGTCGTAACCAAAGTTCTTTGACCTATCTGAATGCCCTTGTTAATTTCTGTATACAAATCGTCTATCTGCCCATGTGTCGGCTTTATTTCTACTGTGGGATCTAGTAATCCAGTGGGCCTAATAACTTGTTCAACCACTTGTTCACTGGAACTATATTCATGGTTACTTGGAGTAGCAGAAACATATATAACCTGATTGATATGTTCAGAGACTTCCGAAAACTGTAATGGTCTATTGTCTAGGGCAGATGGCAATCTAAAACCATACTCAACCAAAGTACTTTTCCTCGATTTGTCTCCCTTATACATGCCGTGTAATTGAGGTATAGTCATATGACTCTCATCTACAAACAACAAGTAATCGTCTGGAAAATAGTCCAAAAGGCACCAGGGCGTACTGCCTTTAGCGCGCCTTCCCAGTGGCGCAGAATAATTCTCGACACCTGAACAGTAACCAGATTCTCTAAGCATTTCGATGTCGTATCTAGTCCGATTCTCAATTCTCTCAGCTTCTAATGGTTTTCCTAAATTCCTGAACCATTCAATTTGCGCCTCCAACTCACTTTCTATTTCACTGATGGCCAAGTCCAATTTTTCCTTAGAAGTTACAAAGTGTTTCGCAGGGTAAATGTCTACAGAATCTCTTTCTTGCAAAATCTCCCCGGTCATAGGATCGATTTCTATGATTTTTTCAATCTCATCTCCCCAAAACTGTATCTGAATCGCTAAATCCTCATAGGCAGGCAGGATTTCCAAGGTGTCTCCTCTGACTCGAAATCTACCTCGAGATAAATCCATGTCATTACGTTCGTATTGTTGATCAACCAATTTACGGATCAATTTTGTCCTATTATTCTTATGCCCTTTTGATAATGAGAGAACAAAATTCTGATACTCTTCAGGCGCTCCTAGCCCATAAATACAAGATACGGAGGCCACTATTAGGACATCTTCTCTTGTTAATAAAGACCTCGTGGCAGAATGCCGTAATTTATCTATTTCGTCGTTTATATCGGATTCTTTTTCTATATACGTATCAGTCCTTGGCACATAAGCCTCGGGTTGATAATAATCGTAATATGAGACAAAATATTCCACTGCGTTATTGGGGAAAAATTCTCGAAATTCAGTGGCCAATTGAGCAGCCAAGGTTTTATTATGCGCAATAACTAGTGTGGGCTTCTGTACTTTCTCTATTACGTTAGCCATAGTAAAGGTTTTCCCGCTACCCGTAACACCCAAAAGTGTCTGATGTTTCAATCCATCAGACACTCCTTGAACCAACTTAGCTATAGCTTTAGGTTGATCTCCAGTTGGAGCATAGTCTGCTTGCAATTCGAATAATGACATATCAATGGACCCCAAAATCCAGTTTGTCAGTCACCAATAAATAGATTATATCTTAGGTGACAACATCCAGACCATTTCCTTACTTTCTGAGTCAATAGATTGATAAGAGAAGTCTCCGTATAATTCCAGCATATTATACCCTGTCAATTCGATTAAGTATTGCAATTCCAATCTATGAACATAACGTAATTGAAAATCCCTGTAGATCTTATTGAGCAAGAATCCATTCCGTCCTAATTCTTCAATTATCATTCTGACGTTCATAATCTGATTGTAATTATCAAAGCGACTTTGATCCCAAATGACAAATTTATTCCCTGTATCAAGGTCCAACGTATCCCAAGAGTGTACTGCATTTAGTGTATTGTCGGTCAATGTATCCAAATCAGGAACAAATACATCAAGAATCAACCTGCCATCTGGTATCAAATGGGCCTTTATATTTTCGAGACAGCGCCTTTGATCAGCAATAGTCAATAGAGACAAGAATCCATTAAATGGGATTATAATCAAAGAAAACTTCCTATCAATGGAAAACGTGGTCATATCTCCGTCAATAAATTCAATATTTTTTTCTATTCCTGATTCTTTACTCGCTTTGTCCTTAGCAGTCTCTAACATCTTGCCTGAATTATCCAATCCTGTAATTTCAAGGCCAGACATAGCAATCGGGATAGTTATCCTTCCAGTACCGCAACCCAATTCTAAGATAGGACCACCACTAATTCTGGCTTGGTTTACATAAAAATCAATATCATCGGACTTCCAAGCATATACCTTGTCGTATATATCGGACCACTGATCAAACACGTTCACGAAGAGACCTCCGTAATTCTGATAACAAGAAACTAGTAATCACTAAAGGTGACATATAAATGTTGGTTAGGTTAAACTAGAACCCTGTATTTAACCGCTGAACTGTTCCAAGAATTCCACCGCAAAGTCAGCATTTGTATACACTTTTTGTATATCATCTAGGTCCTCAAGTTGATCAATAAGTCGCAAAGTCTGTCCGGCCACTTTATCTTTAACACTTATAGTGTTTAGTGGGACCATAGACATTTCCGCTGATGTGACGTTAACACCAAGATTTTGCAATGTTGTACGTAAAATGTCCAAGTTATCCGCATTAGCATAGATCTCAAGATAGGATCCATCTGATCTAAAGTCGTCGGCACCTGCGTCTATTACAGCTAAAGCAATGTCGTCTGATTCTTCGTTTTGGACCTCAGCCGTGATAACACCTTTGAATTCAAAATTCCAAGATACACAGCCGGTTTCTCCCAGATTACCCCCAGCCTTGTTAAATGAGGCCCTAATGTCGGAAACAGTTCTTTGTTTATTATCCGTTAGAGCTTGTAACATTATGGCTACACCACCAGGACCATAACCCTCATAAAGAGCCTCTTCTAATGAACCGGCTTCTCCGCCTCCGACACCCCTTTTTATGGCCCTATCTATATTATCCATAGGCATATTGTTATCTTTTGCATTCTGAACAGCCAGTCGCAACCTAACATTCATATCAGGATCGTTCCCACCTGATCTAGCTGCAACAGTAACCTCTCTAGCCAATTTAGTAAAAAGCTGCCCGCGTTTTGCATCAGTCGCGCCTTTTTTATGTTTAATTGTAGCCCAATGAGAATGTCCAGACATGAATAACCCTCTAGAATAGATTTAATTTTACTGGTAACTGACTATACCATCGATGTATGATTAGGTCAAAGTCGGATTATGCTCAGAACATTCATACAAGACCGTTTGGTAAATCCACTGTAATCAGATGATTCTTAACATCCACTGCCAAAATCACACTTTTGATAGCAGGGATAAGAATTTCTTTGCCTGAATAATCAACGACATAAACATCGTTACTGCCAGTATTCAGTATATCTACTACCTGGCCGATTAAACCCATTTGTTTGTCTACGACCGCAAGGCCAAGTATTTCAAAATGATAGAAAAAACCTTGTGGTAAATCTGGAATATCAGCCATTGGAACTTCCAAATTTGATCCTATAAGACGCTGAGCTAAACTGGGATCATCCACACCCATGAACTTTATCAAAACCAAACCTTTATGGTTTCTTGATTTTGTGATTTCAAAAATGGTATCACAAATTATCATTTTGTTACTGGGGAAAAATCTTTCGTCGTTGTCAGAAAATGACTTGACTTTGACTTCACCATACCGACCATGAGCACCCACAACCACACCCACAATAGCCCTCTGTTCCGGGTTAGGGAGATTGTCCGTTCGGGAATTACCACCCTCACTCAAAAGACATAACTTTCCATAATAAAATGCCGACAAACGTAAGTGGGTTAAACTATCTCCAAACTTGCCCTTACATCATCTTTAACGGCTCGAACTCGCAGCAAAACTCTCATAGCCTGTGCGACTCTACCCTGCCTGCCAATTATCTTCCCTTTATCATCTTCTGCACATTCAAGCCTCAATACAACCTGCCCGTCTTCTTCCGATATCTCGGTTACGGTAACTTCATCAGGCTTGGACGCCAAAGACTTAGCAATGTATTCTATAAGCTCTTTCATCAACTATCAGTAGTGTTGATAATACCAACCCTCTCCAACATTCCTTGAACAGGTTCCGACGGTTGAGCACCGTTATTAAGCCATTTAGTTATCTTTTCTTGGTCGAGGTCCACAGTCGGAGGGTCGGTATGGGGATTGTAATGTCCCACTTGATCCACAAAGCTTCCATCTCTCGGTGCTCGCGAATCTGCCACCACAATGCGATAAAATGGATTCTTTTTTGCGCCCACCCTGCGAAGCCTGATCCTTAACATATATAATTCCCTTGTATTTAGTCTAGGTATTTTCTCAAACCGAATTGTAGATTGGGCAGGGCACATTGTCAACATCATGCCTCACCACACTATCCATGAAGGTTATTCTCGATAAAAGATGTATAATTGCCATTATATAATTTTGAGGCACCTAGCGGGAGAAGTGTCATGAATAGAAAACCGACAAATATACTGGATTACGTGGGGAATACTCCCTTGATTAAATTGTGCAAAATCAATGCCAACAAGAACGTGAACGTATTCGCTAAGTTAGAAGGGCATAATCCAACCGGTAGCATAAAAGACCGGGTTGCTAGATATTTAGTAGATGACGCTGAAAGGACGGGCCGCCTCAAACCTGGAGACACAATAGTAGAGGCAAGCACCGGAAATACTGCTCTAGCACTTGCGCTAATAGCCAAACAAAGAGGCTATAGATTGAAAATAGTAATGCTTCGAAAAACTACCCCTGGCATGTCCGACCTGCTCTCAACCTACGGGGTAGAAATAATATGGTGTGATCCAAGTGCAGGTATGAAAGGCGCCATACAAATGGCACAAGAAATTGGCCTGAAAGAAAATCACTGCAATACCCATCAGTTTGAAAGCAAAGCAAATCTTTTAGCGCATTATGAAAACACGGCTGAAGAAATCATTCAGGATCTTCCATCCGTGGATATGCTAATAACCGGCATAGGTACCGGAGGCACCTTAATGGGAGTCGGAAAAAGACTCAAAGAATATAACCCACAATTGAAGGTTATAGGAGTTGAACCCAAGATGGGAGATCAGCTTCAAGGACTTAGAAGCCTAGAAGAAGGGTATATCCCTCCTTTACTTGATATGTCATTATTGGATGGTCGATTTATAGTAGACACTCAAGAAGCGTTTGAAACAGCTAGGAATTTATTAAATTTGGAAGGTGTGTTTGCTGGCGTTTCTTCCGGAGCAGTCCTAAGCTGTGCCATGAAAATGGCTAATCGAGTAGACCAAGGAAACATACTAACTATATTTGCCGACGGAGGATGGAAATACTTGGCTTCAGGTCCTTGGAAAGAGGAGATGGAAGAGCGGTTGGTAAAACCAGACGAAACAGCTTGGTGGTGATGTTAAGAATCACATTCAAGAATGAATTAAAAAATACTCAAAACTATCAGCTAGAGCCATCCAACTAGCTTCTATGATGTTGCTAGAGGCCCCAACAGTTTGCCACTGAGTTTTACCATCAGTAGATTCAATTAAAACTCTCACCACTGCCTTGGTATCCTGACCTTCATCTACAACCCGAACTTTATAATCTAAAAGCTTAACGTCAATCAAAGATGGGTAAAATTCCAACAAAGCCTTTCTCAAAGCGTTATCAAGAGCGTTAACCGGTCCATTACCTTCGGCAACCGTATGCATAATATGACTATCCACATTAACTTTTACCATTGCCTCTGCTAACAAATCGTCATTACCATCGAAGTCTTGTAAAACTGATACTCGACGATTATTTTCTACCATGACCATGAAATCCACCAGGTCAAATGGAGCTTTGTAATTATCCAATATTCTCCTTGCCATCAATTCAAATGAGGCTCCTGCTGTTTCATACTGAAAACCCTTACTCTCACGAATTTTTATATTTTGCAATAGATTCAGTTCTTGTTCACCGGACAATTTGCCTTCCAAACCTAAACCCGTTAATCTATGGCGAATATTGCCTCTGCCAGAGAGTTCCGAGACTACTACACGGGTCAAGTTACCTACGAGGTATGGAGGAACATGTTGGTAACTTTCATCCATTTTGGCCATCGCAGCCGCATGAAGTCCACCTTTGTGACTAAAGGAGCTTACACCAACATATGGTTGCTGTCCGTTAGGCGGTATATTGACAATATCACTAACGTAATGAGACACCTCAGTCAAGCTTTGCAATTGAGAGTCATTTATGCAGTTTATACCCATCTTTATCTTCAAATTGGCTATCAGAGATACGATGTTCGCGTTACCGCACCTTTCCCCATATCCATTAACAGTACCCTGAACGTGCACCGCTCCGGCTTTCAAAGCAGCAATAGAATTAGCTACTGCCATATCTGTGTCATTATGGCAATGAATACCAACCGATCCACCGACGGATTCTATGATTTGCTCCACTATCTCTGTAATTTCACTAGTCAACACACCTCCATTTGTATCACAGAGCACCAAACAATCAGCTCCGGCTTCCAGCGCTATCTGGAGACACTGTAAGGCATATTCTTTATTAGATTTATAACCATCGAAGAAATGTTCAGCATCAAAGAAAACTTGGCTACCGGTATTTTTTATGAAGGATATAGAATCATATATCATAGATAAGTTCTCTTCCAGGCTTGTTTCAAGTATGTTCACCACTTGGACATCCGAACTCTTACCAACTATTGTCACAACCGGCGTGCCTGCGTCAATGAGAGCCTTTATATTCGCGTCCTCGTCTACTTTACTATTGGCCTTCCTTGTGCTACCAAAAGCAGCGATTTTAGCATGAACAAGTTTCAAAGACTTAGCGACTGAAAAATATTCTTCGTCCTTGGGATTAGAACCTGGCCATCCACCTTCTATGTAGTGAATGCCCAATTCGTCCAGTTTTTTTGTAATCTTAATCTTGTCTTCTACGGACAAGGATATACCTTCTTGCTGCGAACCGTCCCTCAAGGTAGTGTCGTACAACTCAATATTCATATATCCCTCAAAACAAAAAATCTCGTCCACAAGGGACGAGACACGTATCCCGCGGTACCACCCTTTTTCCCCAGAAGGGGCTCTTCATTAAACTAAGCAAGTCAATCGCTTCGTATTTTCTAACGGATTACGAATCCGCCTAAATCTAATTACCTTAAGCTTATAGGTTTTCAATAAGGAGCTCAGGAGTGATTTTCGGGATATATCTCCTCATCTGCTTACACCGTACCAGATTCGCTGTCAGGATTATTTGTCCCTACTCTTCTCCATCATAGCCTTTAACCCTAGGAAGTTAACACACTTGCCATAAAACGGTCAAGCTTAATAATAGCATCACTGATCAACAGGCAGCCATTGAAGTCGAAATCTGTTATTGCCCATCCAGTTTCTGAGTTATTTCTCTTAAGAATTTTTCAACATCTGGAGAAAGCTCAGAATTCTCTTGAGATCCGTCAGGTGGTTGATTATTATCGTAATATTCCTCAAGTTGAATCACCAAGGACTTGACTCGTTCATTATATTCAAGATCTGCTCCTATCTCCATGTATTGTTCATAGCCACGTTCTTTATCTATCAAGTCTTTTGGCAAACCATACAGAGCACACAAGATCTCAGTTAACCTAGCGGTTCCAGAGTAATCCTCTTCGAAATTGAGATAATGAGGTAAATGAACCATGAAACTTATAGTTTCTATACCTTCCTTGTCCAATTCTTCATTTAATGAATTCATGATACTAGTAGGACCGGTATATCCACCAACAGATTGTCGAGGCGTTACCAATCCTTTCAAACTACTAATCTCCTCTACTCCAGGAGACCCAGTAACTTTCAACGGTCTAGTATGAGGAACGGCATTGTACATACCGCTTATCCTACAATATCTCTTAATATCGAAGGCTTTCAACAAATCCGTAAGTGATTTAATGTAAGTTTCAGCGAAAGCGTGTGGCTCCATAAGATGCAAAAACAGTAAATCTGGTAACCCATCTGTCCCTTTGGTGTAATAAATATTAGTGTTGGGCACTATGGTCTCACGAGAACCTTCTACAACATGAGTCTCTGGCCTGTATCTAGTGAAGTCAAAAAACCTACCTGGAGTCTTAAGCCTTGCGAAATCCTTGGCGTCAAAATAATCTTCCAAACGATTTAGAGTCAAAGTGCCGACATTTCCAGCATCCACCCAGGGATGGAGCATGGAAACTACTTGCAGGTTTTGGAATTCAGGAATGGGTTCAAAAATCTCAAATGCACCAATATTCATGGGGTTATCTTCCCATACTTAAAGTGGTTTAGCAACAAATGTGAACTTGATTTTCCAATCTTTGCTAAATATTGAAGCTGATGGTTTCTTGACTTATCAAGATACTAGGTGGTAGACTCTCGCGGAATTACACTTTGCCTTTTTGGCAATAAGTGTCACAAGTGGGGCTCGGAAGATCCGGTTGGGGTTCTGGGCAATTATACCTAAAGAGGTCGATAAGACCCAGAACAACCCAGGAAGGATTATAGAGCTTTGAGTGATAAGACGTTAGTATGTAGAGAGTGTGGTTCGGAGTTTTTGTTCACAGAAGGTGAACAGGAGTTTTACCAAAAGCGCGGGCTTCTAAACGAGCCGGGTCGCTGTTCTGAATGTAGGGCTGCTAGAAGAAAGTCAAGAAACGATGGCGGAGTCCGTACAATGCACCCGATAACATGTGCATCATGTGGACAAGAATCGGAAGTTCCATTCGAGCCTAGGTTAGGACGACCGGTTTATTGCAACGATTGTTTCGCTGCCGAGAGAGCTACCAGATAACATCCAGAATCTTTTGGTTTTAAGTAAAATATAATTCAAGCAAACTCTCAAAAATCTACACCTAGTTTCACGGATCCAGAGGCTACGGATTCGTGGTGCGTGTTGTAGAGGCTCGTATTTACTCGCAAACGTGACTGTGCTATAATAATCGCGTGCGAGAGAATATAGAAAGGTTATGACATAAATGCTGGGCACAGAGGGGAAACAGACCCTCATAAAGGAATACCAGATAAAAGAAGGCGATACAGGATCTACCGGGGTGCAAGTAGCACTCTTGACACAGCGGATCAACCACCTTACTTCCCACCTGCGAACACACCGCAAAGACAAACACTGTCTTCGTGGTCTTCTGAGATTAGTTGGAAGAAGAAGAAGACTTCTGCGTTACCTGCGTAAAACTGATAACAACCGTTACCTTTCGATAACGGAAAGTCTCCTTATCAGAAGATAATAAACTATCTCACCTTTTTCTTATTCTCCTTAAATAAAAAGACAAATAGAACCAATAAAAGGAGGATATTTTCATATTGATTCACAACGTCACAAAACAAATTGCTGGAAGAGAATTAACTATTGAGACCGGCAAATTAGCAAATCAGGCCGGAGGGGCCGTAACAATTAGGTACGGTGATACTATGGTTCTAGTAACTGCATGCGCATCACCTACCGCTAGAGATGGAGTAGATTTTCTCCCCCTTACTATAGACTATGAGGAACGTCTATACGCTGCGGGCAAAATCCCCGGAAGTTTTTTTAAGAGGGAAGGGCGTTCTACCGAAACTGGAACGCTAGCAGCACGTCTATCAGACAGGCCCTTAAGACCTCTATTCCCAAAAGGATTCCACAATGAAGTACAAGTAATTGTCACTGTGTTATCTGCTGATCAAGAAAACGATGCCGATATCTTGGGTGTTATAGGAGCATCATGCGCGCTCTCTATATCTGAAGTTCCTTTCGAAGGTCCTGTTGGAGCAACCAGAGTTGGATATGTAGATGGAGATTTAGTAATAAACCCGACCTATTCTCAAATCGAACAAAGTGATTTGGATCTGGTTGTAGCAGGAACAAAAAACGCAATCGCGATGGTAGAAGCTGGAGCTAGCGAGGTTCCAGAAGAAATCATTATACAGGCAGTAAAAAAAGCGCAAGAAACGAACGAGGAAATTATCCGACTCCAAGAAGAAATAATTAAGGTCGCAGCTAAGAAAAAAATGGACCTTCCAGATGCATCTCCTGTAGACCCACAGTTGATCCGCAAATTAACTGAATTGGTAGGAGATAAGTTAAAAAAGACTATATTTACATCTTCTGAAAAAGGGGAAAAAGATAGTGCTATCGGAGATCTTAACACTCAAATCACGGCTTCTCTGGCCGATGAATATTCGGAACAACAAGTAGCAGAAGCATTCGAATCACTGATGACCAATGAAGTAAGATCTGGCATTGTATACGAAGGCAGAAGACCGGACGGAAGGAACCCTACTCAAATCAGGCCGATCGAATGTGAAACTTCATTACTACCTAGGACACATGGTTCTGGTCTATTCACAAGAGGACAAACGCAAGTTCTATCTATTGCCACATTGGGCTCAATGGCCGAGGTGCAAAAACTGGACACCATAAGTCCAGACCAGAGCAAGAGATACCTGCATCACTACAATTTCCCTCCTTATTCAGTTGGAGAAGTGAGAAGAATGGGTGGTCCTGGACGCAGAGAAATTGGACATGGGGCCTTGGCTGAACGCGCCTTATTGCCAGTAATACCAAACGAATCAGACTTTCCTTACACGATTAGGGTGGTTTCAGAATCGGTAAGTTCAAACGGCAGCACTTCGATGGGAAGCGTTTGTGGTAGCACGTTGGCGTTGATGGACGCCGGAGTCCCTTTAAAAGCCCCTATAGCAGGTATAGCAATGGGGTTAGTCATGACCGAAGACGAAAAATACGTTATTCTCACAGATATACAAGGAGTAGAAGACCACTTGGGAGACATGGACTTTAAGGTTGCTGGTTCTAGAGAAGGCATTACAGCTCTACAAATGGACATAAAAGTTAAAGGAATAACTTACGAAATAATGGAGCAAGCATTAAGCCAAGCCAAAGAAGCTAGGTTGTTTATATTAGACCAGATTACTAACACCTTATCAGAACCTAGAGCAGAACTAAGTCCTTTTGCACCTAGGATGCACAGAATACGTATACCAATTGAAAAAATTGGCGCCCTTATCGGACCAGGTGGTAAAACAATAAGGTCAATCATAGAAGAAAGCGGAGCGACCATAAATGTAGATGACGATGGAACAGTAACAATTGGATCTAGTAGTCAAGAATCTGCTCAAGTGGCAATAAACAAAATAGAAATGTTGACTAAAGAAGCAGAAGTTGGAGCCATATACACTGGCAAGGTTGCTAGATTAATGAGTTTTGGGGCATTTGTTGAGATACTACCAGGAAAAGATGGACTGGTACATATAAGTGAACTTTCGAACGAACGGGTGGCATCGGTCGAGGACGTAGTAAACGTCGGTGACGAAATTACGGTATTGTGTACCGAGATCGATTCCCAAGGGAGAATAAATCTTTCACGACGTGCTTTACTTGGCTCATCTGAAGACAACTCCACAGGAGAACAAAACAAGAACTCCTCAGAAGGTTTCAGCGGGGGTGGGCGAGACAGAAGAAGGGATAACCGAGCTGGCAGACCCAACAGATAACTAAATCACTACCATAAGTAACTTTAGGATTAGATATGGGAACGTTATTAAAAGTATTAGTGCATGGAGCCACAGGGAAAATGGGCACGGAAGTACTATCAGCCGTCACCAAGCAAGCTGATATGATAGTTGTAGCTGGCGTTTCCAGTAGTACACAGGCGCCCACCTACATAGAGAATACTGGCAGTGATCCAATCCCCCTATCCAACAATCTAGAAAAAATGATTAAGGATCACGAACCAGATGTAATCGTTGATTTCACAAACTCTGAGGCCTCCATGAAGGCAAGTCGTATAGCCAGCTCCTTGGGAGTGAACCTTGTAATTGGTAGTACAGGGTTCACAAAAGACAATCTGGTAGAAATAGAAAAGTTAGCCGAGACCAATGGTACATCAGTTTTCATGGCATCTAATTTCGCTATTGGAGCAATTTTGATCATGCAAATGTCCAAGCTGGTTGGCAAATTTTTCGACTATGCTGATATAGTAGAAATGCATCATGAAGCAAAAATCGACTCGCCTTCAGGAACTGCCCTATCAATTGCCAACAAACTTCTGGAGGACAGGGACACTAGTTTTACAAGGACTACCACTGAAAAAGAAACAATTGAAGGTACAAGAGGTGGTGAAACAGGTGGGGTGACCATTCACAGTGTAAGAATGCCGGGAAGAATGGCCCATCATCAGGTTGTATTGGGTACTCAAGGACAAACACTTACGCTTAGTCACGATACAATCAATCGTGAATGCTACATGCCCGGTGTAATACTTGCAACAAGAGAAGTAGTGAAAAACAAGGGCGTTATGATAGGCTTAGAGAAATTGCTTGGTTTGTAGATTTGGAGTGATAACATGGGATTCAAAGTTGCAGTAGTAGGAGCTACCGGCTTAGTAGGTGGAGAATTCTTGAAAATACTAGAACAAAGAAATTTTCCAGTGGATGAATTAGTGCTATATGCGTCAGACAGATCCGCTGGCAAAAAATTGCCCTTTAAAGGTGATTCCCTGGAAGTCATGGAGACTGTAGATAGTTCTTTTAATAATATTGATATCGCCCTCTTCTCTGCAGGATCGAACGTTAGTAAATATTTTTCACCAATAGCAGCTAAAGCAGGCGCTGTAGTAATAGACAATAGTTCTGCATTTAGAATGGATAATGAAGTACCATTAGTGGTTCCAGAGGTAAACCCAGAAGATATAAGACTTAATAAAGGGATAATAGCAAACCCAAATTGCTCTACAATACAAATGGTAGTAGCTCTAAATCCAATACACCAAGTATCACCCGTACAGCGTATTGTAGTCTCAACATACCAAGCAGTATCAGGCACCGGATCCAATGCAGTAGAAGAACTCAGGAACCAAACGTCCCACCTAATATCCGGTCAAAAAGAAATTAACCCTGCAGTATACCCTCATCAAATAGCTTTCAATGCTCTTCCGTTTGTAGAAGGGTTTTTGGATAACGACTATACAACTGAAGAATGGAAAATGGTTGAAGAAACAAGGAAAATAATGCACCGCGATTCGATGGCAATTTGCGCAACGTGTGTTAGAGTTCCCGTATATTTCGGACATGGTGAGTCTGTCAATATAGAACTGGAAAACCCTATGAACCCAGAAGACGCAAAACGAATACTGTCAAATGCCCCTGGAGTGAGTGTGTTAGACAACCCAAGCAAAGATATCTATCCTTTGCCAATTGAAGCCGAAGGACAAGACGATGTATTCGTTGGTAGAATTAGAAAAGATGAATCTCACCCAAATGGCCTGGTTATGTGGGTAGTAGCAGATAATATAAGAAAAGGTGCTGCACTAAATACGATACAGATAGCTGAAAAAATGCTGGATCATTAATTTGTAGTTAATTAGGAGGAAAGTGATGGCAAACATAGGAAGATTGATCACTGCTATGGTAACCCCGTTTGATAGTTACGGAGAAGTAGATTACCCGCAAGCCCGTAGTTTAGCCAGTTCTCTTTTGGAGTCCGGTAGTGAAGGATTAGTTATATCTGGCACTACGGGTGAATCACCTACACTTACCAAAGAAGAAAAGCTGAAGCTTTTCAAGGAAATAAAATCTGAAATTGGAAATGCTGGGTCTGTCGTAGCAGGCACCGGAAACTATAGCACTGCAGAAAGCATAGAAATGACTAGAGATGCAGAAAAATGTGGAGTGGATGCCGCACTACTTGTGGTTCCATATTACAACAAGCCCACGCAAGAGGGCCTTTATCAACACTTTAAATCAATAGCAGAAAACACCAATCTACCGTGTATAGTCTACAATGTTCCAGGACGAACCGGGTGCAACATGTCCTCTGAAACCACAGTGCGTCTGTCTCAAGTGGAAAACATAGTTGGCGTAAAAGAAGCAAGTGGTGACTTCGACCAGATAACACGGATTATAGCCCAATCAAACAGTGACTTTCGGGTGTGGAGTGGAAACGATAATGACACATTGGGAATAATGACAATGGGCGGATATGGAATAATAAGTGTCGCCTCCCATATAGTAGGTTTACAAATAAAGAATATGATGAACCTTATACTAGACAACAAAACAGAAGCAGCAGCAGCAGAACATCTTAGATTATTCAATATCTTCAAAGATTTGTTCCTGATTGCAAACCCTATACCTGTAAAGTTCGCCTTAAACCACTCTGGGTTTCGAGTCGGCGGAACTAGACTACCTCTAACCGATCCCGACAAGGAAACCGCTGAAAAATTAGTACAAATGCTACAAAACTACAAGGTGGACTTACCAATTAAAGTGTAATTACTCCAACTTGATTAATGATATCTTTGAAACTGAATGGAGTGAACAAAACGCCTTGACATATTAGAGCCAAATAGCAATGCACTTGATTTAGCTCTAATATGTTTATTGTTAGTAGAAACTATGGCCTACTCTCAAAGTTCAATAATGATAAGGGTTCATGAAATAGCCCTAAAGGGCAAGAACAGACCCATGTTTCTGAGAAAACTCGAATCCAATCTAAAACTAGCACTAAAAGATTTCCCTGAGTGCAGTATTAAAAAGACCCACATCGGAGTTGGCATTGCAGATGTAAACGAAGATTCTTTGGATGAAGTCTTGGAAAAGATTAAAACCGTATTTGGCGTGGTCAAATTCTACAAGTATTTCAAAGTAGAGCCCAGCATAGAGAATATAGAAAACCTCATAGCAAGTGAAGTTCCAAAAGAACCATTCAAAACGTTCAGAATCACGGCCAAAAGAGGGGATAAGAATTTTCCACTGAAATCTCCGGATATGGACCGCCACTTTGGCAACTTCGTCCAAACTTTGACTGGAGCAGATGTCAGTCTATACAACCCGGAGCTGAATATATTCGTTGAGGTACTGAGAGACCAAGCATTGTTATATTTCAAACAAGAACAAGGACCCGGCGGATTGCCTGTTGGCGTAAGCGGTAAAGTACTAAATCTCTTATCTGGCGGAATAGACTCTCCTGTAGCTGCTCAAAGGATGATGAAACGAGGCTGCAGGGTATTGTTTATGCACTTCCACAGCTTCCCATTGGTAGACGGTTCGTCTCGAGAAAAAGCACAAGAATTAGTATCCAGATTGAATACTTATCAATTCCACTCAACGCTGTTTTTAGTACCTTTCGCGGACGTCCAAAAAGAGATCATACTCTCCGTTCCTCCCCAATATCGCATTATAATATACAGACGATTTATGACCCGGATAGCAGAAAAAATCGCGTTGTCCAATGGAGCACAGGCCTTAGTGACGGGAGAAAGTCTGGGACAAGTAGGATCCCAGACATTAGAAAACATAAATACGATAAGAGAGACGGTTTCAATACCAATTCTAAGTCCACTAATAGGAATGGATAAGCAAGAAATAATAAACGAAGCAAAGAATATAGGAACATACGAAACTTCCATAATTCCAGATGAGGACTGCTGTAGCCTTTTTGTGCCAAAGCATCCCGCAACACAAAGCACCCCGCCTGAAATTAACCTAATTGAATCTAACCTTGATGTCGAAAAGTTGATTAACTTGGCAATAGAGAACATTGAGGTTCAAACTATTAAATCCAATTAATGTAATTTCTTGATGTTTATCCTGCAATAAGCTAACATGTACCCATCCCCGGTGGGTACGGTTACAGGAGGATTACATTGATAAACGACACTAAAGTAGAATCTCTCAAAAGAATGAGTTACATAGAAGGGCATTTATCTGGCATCAGGAAAATGATATCCGAAGAGAAATATTGTGTGGATATACTGAAACAAACCTATGCCGTTAGACGAGCAATAGAAAAATTGGAATCTAAGCTTCTAGACGGGCATTTACATAGTTGTGTAATCTCCGGTGTAAAAGAAGGTAGAGATGATCAAGTGCTACAAGAATTGCTCGAACTATATAACTTGAATTCCAAGTAACTGTGGTACAAAAATGGAAAGCTTAAATTCACAAAAATTAATATTACCTATAACGGGTATGACCTGTTCAGCCTGTGTTTTACATGTGGAGAATGCTATCAAAAGCATTGAGGGAGTTTCGTCTGTGGTAGTCAACTTGGCAGTAGAGGATGCGTCTGTAGAATTCAACCCGGGTTCACAACCACAGACGATAGAAATATTGAACGCTATTAAAGAAGCAGGCTACGATACCAAAACAGAGAATACAAGTGTAGATATAATAGGAATGACCTGCTCCGCTTGTGTATTACATGTCGAGAACGCAATAAAAAACATCCCATCTGTTTTGAACGTCTCAGTCAATTTAGCAACGGACCAGGCATATATAGAACACCTTGACACTGCACATTTCTTAGAAGAAGTCAACAAAAACGTATCTGAAGCCGGGTATTCCATTATTACAACTGTCAATAACGACTATAGAAAATATAATAATGCCCTCTTAGATGTAGAATGGAAGCTCTACATTGCTATTTGTGTGGCATTATTGACGTTCGTGTTGAGCATGCAAGCTATTTTTTCTTGGGCCCCATCACACTTCCAAAACCCATATATTCTTTGGGCTCTATCAACACCTGTGCAATTTTGGTGTGCGTCACAATTTTATAGGGGTGCATGGAATGCTCTAAAACATCGAACTTCAAATATGAATACATTGATTGCATTAGGCACTTCCGTTGCTTACTTCTATAGTATGGCTTCAATACTTATGCCTAATCTTATCTCAGGAGATGAAGTCCATTTCCATACATCAAATATGATAATTGCACTAGTTTTATTAGGTCGCTATCTTGAATCCCGTACCAAAGGCAATACCTCAAAGTCATTGAGGAAGTTGATTGCATTACAACCTAGAACTGCCAATGTACTGAAGGGTAATATCGAAGAAATCGTTCCTATCGATCAAGTTATGGTCGAAGACGTGATTGTAGTAAGACCAGGAGAAAGCATACCCGTCGACGGGTTGATAATTGAAGGTTATTCAACTGTAGATGAGAGCATGATATCTGGAGAAAGTCTACCAGTGGACAAAACAGTCGAATCCAATGTATTTGGCGCAACAATAAACCAACAAGGCGTGCTAATAATTAGGACTACCAAACCAAATTCCCAGACCGTACTCGCCAACATCGTTAGACTAGTAAGAGAAGCTCAAGGATCCAAAGCTTCGATACAACACACTGTAGACATTATCTCGAGTTATTTCGTCCCAATAATAATCTCACTGTCATTAATCACCTTGATCACATGGATGATTGTAGGACCTGCACCAATCGTTACTAATGCTCTGATGAACATGACAGCTGTGTTGATAATTGCGTGTCCTTGTGCACTAGGACTGGCGACTCCTACTGCAATAATAGCAGGAATAGGCAAAGGTGCTGAAAATGGCATATTGATCAAAGGTGCCGAAGCTCTGGAAAGACTACAACATGCGGATACAGTTATATTCGATAAAACCGGCTCTCTAACTCTAGGCTTATTAGAAGTAGTCGAAGTTCATCCTATTTCAATACCAGAACAACAACTCGTTTCATTAGCATGTTCTGCTGAAATATCATCGGAACATCCTATTGGTAAGGCTATAGTGGATTATGCCAAGAAACAAAAGGTTGATTTTGTATATCCAGATAAATTTGAATATTTGCCAGGCCAAGGAGTATCAGCAAAAGTAGATAGTAAACAAATAATCATAGGAAACCACTATATGATGAATCAATCACTATATGATGTTTCTGATCTACAAACTACATGGGAAGTCTCTTCCTCTAAAGGACAAACCGCTGTGTTTGTAACCATGGATGATCAGCTTATAGGTATGATCTCATTAGCAGATTCATTACGACCAGAAGCAAATGCCACGATAGAATGGATCAAAACTAGAAATAAAGAGGTATTAATGCTAACAGGGGACAATCAAATAACTGCCAATACTATCGCTCAACAATTGGGTATAACAAATGTTATTGCAGAAGCATCCCCTGAACAAAAAATTGCTACAGTAAAGAATTTACAGGACAAGAATAAGATAGTCGCTATGATCGGAGACGGAATAAACGATGCCCCTGCCCTCAACCAGGCAGATGTAGGTATAGCAATATCAACTGGGTCTGAAATAGCATTAGAATCAGCCGATATAGTAATTACACATAACAACCTATTAGATGTGCAAAAATCGTTCGAACTTAGTAGGGTTACTATCCAAATTATAAAACAAAATCTTTTCTGGGCATTCTTTTATAACACCGCCTTAATACCGATAGCAGCGGGAGTGCTCTATCCACTCTTTTCCGATGGCTCTGTTCCTGTATCTCTAAACTTTTTGATTGGCGAATTCGGTTTCCTGAACCCTATAATGGCAGCATCAGCTATGGCCATTAGCTCAGTAACCGTAATTAGCAACTCTTTACGATTACAAAGATGGAGAATATAATTCCCTAAAGGAATCATATGAAACTACCTCTATTTAATAAGACAGGAAATCACGAAACCGCAATAGATCCAGTTTGCGATATGAATGTCATTACACAAAACCCTCCTGGAGGGAAGTACGAGTTCGAAACTGTGACGTACTATTTTTGTGGTCCCGGTTGTAGGGTAGCATTTTCCAAAGAACCGCAATCCTATTTGACTGGATCCAAAAAAATACAAATGTAAATGAAGCCAGCCGTGATCACTACTAACCACCGCCCCATACCAAAACTACCAATACGTTATCTTAGACCGGTTTTAATTATTGTATCGGTTTTAGCAGTATTTTTTTACATTGCCTCTTATGCTCAAGCAAATGGTAAAACCGCAACAATACTAGAGATCACAGAGGGTGATTACAGAATAGAACTTCGTTCTTATCCAACTGAAATTAGAAAAGGAAACATGCATTTTTCTATGGTGTTTAACTACATCAAGGATGAATCGCCCGCTGAAAATCTATCAGTTGATGTAATTTTAATTGGTCCGTCACCTGAAAATATTTTCATCGGACAGAAAAAACTGGTAAAAGACCCTCTGTATTCCAATTGGTACGATTTTTCGGCTAATTTAAACCAAGAGGGGACCTGGTATTTAGAAGGTCAAATAATTGAAAACGAAGAAATCACTAACTTCTTAATGCCACTAGAAGTCTATCCAGAAAATTTCAATTGGGGAATAGTTTTGGTATTCTCCTCTTCACTTCCAGTATTAATATCAATTTCGTGGTACTTTAGAAAGCTGAAAAGGAAATAACAACAAACCTAATACGATTGCATGCCTGAGGACAAGTTTTCCTGATGACTTTCCTAGCTAAAAACAAATTACTATTTCTGTTAATTGGTTTATTCATTGTAAATATTCAACCTGTTTATGCCCATGGTTTTGGAGAAAAATATAACCTTCCGCTTCCACTTTGGTTGTATATTTATGGTGGTGGTGCCACTGTAGCTTTATCCTTCATACTAATAGGATTATTCGTAAAGCTGTCGCCGGGTGTTGATACTTATCCTAAGATCAATTTGCTTAAATTTAAATATTTAGCAATATTTACCAGCACCTACTTCATATATTTCTTAAGAACAACTTCCTCTATATTACTTGGCCTGCTTATCTTAGGTGGATTATTTGGTGATCAAAATCCGTTCGGCAATATGACACCTACATTCGTATGGATAATCTGGTGGGTAGGAATTGCATTTATTTCTGCACTCATAGGAAACATTTGGCCGTTAATTAACCCATGGCGCAATATCTTTACCTTCTTTGAGTATATACACAACACATTCTATGGGAAGCAGGACGAAAACCCTCGACTAATATTGCCTGCCGGAATAGGAATATGGCCGGGTTTATTATTGTTTCTTATATTCTCCTGGTTTGAATTGATATATCCGACCTCCTACTTGCCGAGAACCATCGCATATCTAGTAATTTTATATTCAATCATAACCTGGTCAGGCATGTATCTTATTGGAAAAAATCAATGGATTGCGCGCTGTGACCCATTTTCGATAGCTTTTCAATTTTTGTCTAAGTTCTCCCCAATAGAAATAGCATCCAAAAACACGACCGTTTGCACCCAGTGTACAGAGTGCAACGTCCAAGAATACTGCAGGGACTGCTACCAATGTTTCTCGGTTTCCTCAAGCCTTGATAGGCAGATCAACCTTAGACCATATGGAGTTGGTCTATTATCCAGCCAAGATGTTGATATTTCCAGAATGTATTTTGTATTAATACTGTTGGCTGTAGTGACTTTTGATGGATTTACATCAACTCCACTATGGGCATCGGTACTAGATTCCATGTTTGACACATTCTCATTCTTGTTTGGAAGGAACGCTATAGTAGCAATAAATAGCGTAGGTCTTTTCTTTTTTCCAATAATCTTTTATATAATCTATCAAGTATTTTGCAAAACCATGGCCAACCTGTCCATGCCTGGTGTTTCAACAAATACAGTCTGCAGACTTTTTATATACTCACTAATACCAATCGCTCTAGCATACCATTTGTCTCACTATCTGACCTATATATTAATACAAGGGCAATTAATAATACCTCTTATATCTGATCCTTTCGGTTTAGGATGGGACCTCATAAACACAAAAAGTTATGAGGTAAATACATATATCGTGGGACCCAGATTCGCTTGGATCACCTCCGTAATATCCATAGTTACTGGGCACGTAATAGCAGTATATATTGCCCATATAGTGGCAATAAGAAACATAAAGGATAGGTCAAAAGCATTGATGAGTCAGTATCCGATGTTAGTACTAATGGTAGGTTACACAGCCGTGAGCTTGTGGATAATAGCCCAACCCATTGTAGAAAGGACTTGATACAAGTGTTAAAACGCACTCTACTTACCATATCCTGTCTTATTCTAATTTCGTCGTCCTATGGGTGCGATAGAACAAGCGACACTTTTGGCAGTACTCACGGCTCCGTAATTAAAGTGGAAGAACGTAATGAAGAAGAGATACAACTATTTGTCATAAAGGATGGTAAAAGTAAAACATGGGTTTTTCACACCACAGGTATCATAGATTTCAACACCCCTGATCACCTAGAATGGCACATGAACAATAATCAAGCAATAAAAGTCTTCTATGAAAGCACTGCAGATAAATTAATAGCTATAAGCATTTTTGACTACCCTTGAGATTATTTGACCAACAAAGATTATAGATATAAAATTATCAAAGTAGCGTCATTATGTAAATTTATCTAAAGAGAAAAATATGCCAATATACGAATATCTCTGTAATACTTGCAAAAATCGTTTCGACAAAATACAGTCCATGCAAACCTCTCAGGAGAAAACTCCTTGTCCAGACTGTGGGACTCTTTCATCTAGAACATTGTCTTTATTCGCATCAATTACAAAATCTCCAGGAGGAGATAGAATACCTGCTGAAGTTATGGCAGGCATGGAATCCGGAGGATGCAATTGTGGCGGGGCTAACTGTTGCTAGGCTTAAATTAATCTCGGCTGACGCTATTTGGACTCAACAACCTCTTTCCCAACCAAAGGGCACAATATATGAGAGACGCCTGTATAAAAACTGACACACCAATTAAAAGGCTCGCATCCATAAAAAATCCTTCAGTGAATAATCGAGTTAAATAATTCGTTCTAGGATCAAATGTCCACGTTCCAGCTTCAAAAAGTACTACATGAAACTGTTCGAATAAACTATCAAAGCCTATAAATATGCCGATTGCCAGAGTCAACACAAGTATCAATGTAAGAAGACAACCCCGGACTACACTACTAACAAATACCTCAGGCCATCTAAATTTGTTTCTAACCATACTCACAAACAAGTAGATTAATAGGTAAAGGCCACTAATTTCCTGAACTCTATTCATTTTAGACAAAACACCCTTAACATCTTTCATGTGTTCAATTTCTCTTTCATTAAAAAGATCGATGTTTTGTCCGCCCTCCATGACCTTTACATCCAAAGATGCTTCATTGGAGTTCAAATAATCCTTAATATCAAATGCAACCTTCATCAATGTATCTTTGCTAAGTCCGGTCTCTCTAGAAACATCATATTTATCAAAACCATATTCGTAGAGCATGACACTGTTAAAAGCAATTCGGACGTCGGAAGTAATTAAGAACACAGGAACTATGAATATTAACAATATATTCAAAGGCAAAATTGTTTGTTTGCTTATATTTTGAATAAGCGGCATGACAGATCTACAAACTGTCCAGAGATCCCCAATTTGTCCCAGTTTTTATCTCCACCTTCAAGGGAACCGAAAGATCCAAAGCCCCTGGCATTAATTCCTGTATGATTTCTAGCATAATTGTCTCTTCATCCTTAGGAACTTCAAAAATTAGTTCATCATGGACCTGTAATATCATCCTGGAACGCAATTGTTTTCGTGCCATAGCCTGGTCTATATTAATCATGGCTATTTTAACTATATCTGCAGCTGTCCCCTGAATTGGCATATTAACTGCCATTCTTTCAGCAGCCTGCCTTATTTGATAATTGGGAGAATTTACTTCAGGTATGTACCTTCTCCTACCACAAACCGTCTCTAAATATCCAGTCTTTTTGACTTCTTCTTTCATACCATCTAGGTAGCCTTTTATTCCTGGATATTTAGAGAAATACCCCTCTATAAATCTGGCCCCTTCGTCTCTGGGAAGATCGGTCTGCTGTGATATTCCATATGCACTTAAACCATATATAACACCGAAATTCATAATTTTTGCTATTCGTCTCATATCCCATGTTACTGAATCAATATTAACGCCATAAACTTGGGAGGCAGTGGCGGAATGTATGTCTTCATCATTCAAAAATGCTTCTACCATGCTAATATCCTTAGATAAGTGAGCAAGCACTCGTAGTTCTATTTGAGAATAGTCAGCAGCAATCAGTGCCCATTCAGAAGAATCCTCTGATATAAATGCCTTTCTTACTTCCCGACCCAGTTCACTGCGAACTGGTATATTTTGCAAGTTAGGGTAATTACTTGAAATTCTGCCCGTGGCAGAACCGGTTTGATTGTAATTTGTGTGTATGCGTCCTGTTGATGGGTTAACTAGTTGTGGTAATGCATCAACGTAGGTGGATTTAAGTTTCGACAATTCCCGAAATTCCAATATTCTATCCAAGACCAGTAAGGATCTTGGATCAGAATCTTCAGCATCACCGTTATTAACCATGATCTTCAAATTTTCCAAAACAGATGCATCGGTGGAATATCCAGTTTTAGTCTTTTTTGTTTTAGGTAAACGCAATTCGTTAAATAAGACATCTGCTAATTGTTGAGTCGAACTAATCATGAAACTGTGCCCTACAGCATCAAGTATGTCATGTTCAACTTGCGCTAATCTGATTCCAAGTGTGGAACTCATATCTTGAAGTATCTTATTGTCCACCACCACACCGTTACCCTGCATCTTAACAAGTACTGGTATCAGTGGTACTTCTACATCATTGAAGACACTGAGTAGTTTGTCATGCTCTTCCAATTCCTTTTCAAAGAGTTCCTTTAACCTGTAGGTAAGGTCAGCATCAGCAGCCGCGTATGGAGCCACATCTTCTATAGATACCTGATCCATGGTTTTTTGATTACGCCCTGTTCCGATCAAAGATTCAATACGTGTCATTTCCACGTTCAGCCGGGTAAAAGCCAAACCCTTAAGTCCCAAGGATTTCTCACCTAAAAGATGGGCCGCTATCATGGTATCAAAAGTCATTCCTTTGACCGGCATTCCGTTATTGGTTAGAACACTGATATCGTAATTGGCGTTATGAGCATATTTTTCTATAGTGACATCCTCAAATATGGGCTTTAACAAATTCATGGCGTCGTTCAAATTAATTTGAGAACCATCCACATGTCCCAATGGCAAGTAACTGGCAGTATTAGGTTTCAATGAAAATGAAATGCCAACTACAGAAGCTTTCATCGCATCTAAACTGGTGGTTTCCACATCAAATGCAAAACGGTTAACTTCTTTAATATCTGATATTAGGGATTCCAAATCCGTTATGGTTTGAATAGTCTGATAATCACCAGCCATCTCGATGATACTATCCGCTATTAATGTACCTTGGTGAGCCCCTAGGTTTTGGGTTCTCATAGGTGAATCCACCACAGGAACACGAGATACTATACTGCTGAATTCCATCTCCTTTAGAAATTCCAGGACATTCTCTCTGTCATACCTCCAAAAACGACAGGATTCTTCATCTAAAACTATTGGGACATCATTCACTATTGTGGTAAGGTCTAAACTCTGTCTAGCCGAGTCTTCGTTCTCTTCCAATAAGGTTTTTATACGAAGCGGAGTCACTTCCTCAAGATTAGCATACAGACCATCTATACTCCCAAACTGTTGTATTAACTTTATAGCAGTTTTAACTCCTATGCCGGGTACGCCTTTTATGTTGTCCGATGCATCGCCTTGAAGTGCCTTTATATGGGGTTGTTGGTCAGGAAACAATCCACCGTATCTGTCTAAAACGCGCTCTAAATCATAGATAACTCTATCCTGTACGCTCCTATTCAATGCCACTCTAACTGTAGGAGATACCAACTGCAGAGTGTCGGTGTCTCCAGTCAGTATTATAGTATCCATACCCTTTTGAGAAGCTTGCAGACACAGTGTTCCCAATATATCATCGCCCTCATACTGATCCATCTCATATATTGGTATCCCAAATGCCGTAACTAATTTTCGTACCAAGGGGAACTGGGATATTAATTCCTCCGGAGTCCTGGGTCTTTGTGCTTTATATTCACTATATTTGGCATGTCTAAATGTCGGACCAGGCATATCAAATGCTATTGCACAATGGCTAGGCCTCCATTCTTGTATTGCTCTAATAAGAGCGTTGGTAAAACCATATACAGCTCTCACGTCCTGATTAGTATTCTTCAGGGTCAAAGGATTCTGTATGCCATGCCACGCTCGATGAACCATAGCATGTCCGTCCATCAACATAAAAAGAGGCTTGCCAGATAGAAAGGGTTTTATAGTTGATTCATTCATTAAAATTCGCCATAGGATTTATCAGCTTCCTCGACTTAATCAATCCCCAACATTATACACTGCCAAACTAAGTTGTATAATATTTTATGATTCATTTTTGAATTCAAATATAAGATAAAGGAATACATAAACATTGACCGTCGTCACATTTTCCACCTATAATTAATCACCTTTAAAAAGCTTATACACTGAACTTTTAATCAGGTTTTAGATCTACAGAAGGTTGGTATTACTAAATTTTCACGTAAGTGAGGAGTATTGCAATGTCTCAACCACTAGATGACACAACCGTAATCGATTTCTCTTCAGGGTGGCCTGGCTCTATAGCGACAATGGTCATGTCGGACTTTGGAGCAAAGGTTATAAAAGTAGAACCTCCTGAAGGTGACCCATATAGAAAATTTCCACAGTTCCACCTCTGGAATAGAGGAAAGAAAAGCATTGTCATTGACCTCAATTCTCCAGAAGGAAAACTTCAGGCCTCTGCCCTTATAGCCAAAGCTGATGTAGTAGTAGAAAGTTTCAAGCCAGGAGAGGCTGAAAGCCTTGGCATAGGATATAAAGAGGTGTCCTCAAATCACCCATCTTTGATTTATTGTTCAATTACAGCGTTTGGCCCTAAAGGACCCTACTCACAGTACAAACCATATGAGGGCATTGTTTCCGCCAAAGTAGGCAGATACACGGTATTTACTGGCCAGTCAAAAAGGCAAGGACCCCATTACGGGGTAGTACAAGTCGGTAGCCATGGAACAGCAATGGCGGCTGTAAGAGGAATAGTATCGTCACTGATAGTAAGAAACAAAACCGGCAAGGGACAAAAAGTTGAAACAAGTCTGATGCAAGGTATAACTCCTTTCGATGTCGGCAACTGGCTAACCTGGCAGATGATGATAAAATTCCCGGACAAATTCCAAGACGACCCGCAATCCAATCCTGATCGCCAACCAGGTGTCGGTTATCAGCCTATACGAACCAAAGACGGACAGTGGATACAAATGGCTAACCTTATAGCTCGTCTCTTCCGATCATCTCTAGAATCCATGGGTCTTAGCGATGTCCTAAAAGAACCTCGCTTCGAAAAAGCCCCGATGCTAATGCCAGAAGATCGAGAAGATCTACGAAGAATAATATTGAAAAAAGGTCTGGAAAAGACCGCGGACGAATGGATGGATATTTTTGTAAACCAAACAGCCAACGTTGCGGCAGAACCTTTTATGACAACACAACAAGGACTTAATCACGATCAAGTGGTATACAACAAACATATAGAAGATGTCGAAGACCCAGTTGTTGGTCCAATGAAACAATTGGGTGTTCTCGTGCGCATGAACAACAGTCCGGGAAGCATAAAGGGTCCAGCTCCCACACTAGGCCAACACACGGAAGAAATACTTCAGAATGTACAAAGTGATGACAGATCACATTCGGATAATAAAAGAGAATCCAACCAATTGCCCGATCACCCTTTATCTGGGTACACCATTCTAGACCTGTCCACCGTAATAGCCGGACCTTTATCCACATCACTTAATTACGAATTGGGTGCGAGAGTTATCAGGATAGAAACCCTAGAAGGTGACACAATGCGACGGAATATGGATGGGCTAGGAGCTAACAGAACGCAAGCAGGCGCAGAAAATATGTCCATAAACCTTCAAACTCCTGAGGGTAAAGAAATATTCCGCAGACTCGCTGCTAAAGTTGATATATTGGTACACAATATGCGTCCAGGTGCACCAGAACGTCTTGGGATCGGCTATGAACAAGTACTGGAAATGAATCCTAATATCATATACGTCTATGCCGGAGGGTACGGAGATTCAGGACCTCATTCTCACAGACCTGCTATGCATCCAATAGGAGGAGCCATAATAGGAGGAGCCATGAGCCAATTAGGCAAGAATATTTTGCCTGATAATAATGAGCCCATGACAATTGATGAAATACAGGAGGTCGCTCGTAGACTGGCGCGCGCTAATGAAACCAACCCTGACCCGAACTCATCTATGGTTATATCCACTGGTGCACTCCTTGGACTTTATGCCAAAGAACGCTTTGGAGGATCCCAACACGTTTTGTCAACGATGATAGGTGCTAACGCATACGCTAACGCAGATGATTTCTTTTCTTACGATGGAAAGCCAGAACGCGCGATACCAGATAGCGACGGATATGGTACCCACGCTTTACATAGACTGTACAAAGCAGAAAGAGGGTGGGTTTTCTTGGACTGTCTATTCGAGGAAGAGTGGATTTCATTTTGTAAAGCGGTTAACAGAAACGACCTGTTATCCGACCCTCGGTTCAATTCTGAAGAATCTCGTATGGAACATGACTCCGAACTGATAAAGGAACTGGAAACAATATTTACCACGCTTAAAGCGTCAGATTGGGAAAGTAAATTAATCCCATGTGATGTTGCCTGCGTGGAAGTAGAAGAAAGTGGAATGTTTAACTTCTACTCGCAGGATAAACATGTCTGGGAAAACGACTTTATAAGACCAGCCGAAACTATGCGAATAGGTTCATATTGGCGTTACAGCCCTGTAGTAGAAACCTCTTTGACTCCAACTCGAGTGGGTTCTGGACCACTTAGGGGTGAACATACCCGTAGCGTCATGGAGGAGTTGGGTTACTCTGAACAAGAAATCGATGAGCTACACGAAAAAATGGTCGTTGACTGGGAAGACCCAACAACCTGGCAGGAAGCTGGACACTAACATACAAGCCAATAATTTTTGGGTTTTTTTATGCCTTTCTTACTGCATGCCCTCCAAACTTGTTCCTCATATAGGCTAACAATTTAGACCCAAAAGAGTTATTCTGTCTAGAGCGGAACCTCATTTGCAAAGCAAGTGATATTACTGGTGCAGGTATGCTCAATTCTATAGACTCTTGCACCGTCCACCTCCCCTCACCCGAATCTTCTACATAGGGCTGAACACTGTCCAAATTTCTGTCTTCTGACAATGCCTCGCCTGTCAGATCCAACAGCCACGATCTAACAACGCTGCCATGTCTCCAAATTTCAGATATCTGAGACAAATCTAGTTCGTATTCCTTCTTAGCATCCATGAGTTCAAACCCTTCTGCATAAGCTTGCATGAGACCATATTCAATCCCATTATGTATCATCTTCACAAAGTGCCCTGAACCTGAAGGGCCCACCAATCCATAACCTCTATCTTCTCCTGGTGCTAAAGCCTTGAATATCGGTTCTATTCTCTCGAATACACTTTTATCTCCACCTACCATTATACTGTACCCATTTTCCAATCCCCAAATACCTCCACTCGTTCCTACATCCAAAAAACCTATGCCAGATTCGAGCAGATACGACCCCCTTCTGACGCTATCTTTATAGTTCGAGTTTCCACCATCTATAATTACATCACCGCTATCAAGACCACTTGAAAGACTTTCGATGGTTTGTTCGGTGATTGAACCAGACGGGACCATAACCCAAATGAATCGCGGTGGTTTCAACTCTTGTATCAATTCCTGAAGTGAAGAGACAGCTAAAACACACTCTCTCTCCACATTCTTTCTGGCTTCTTCATCCGGATCATATGCCACTATCTTGTGACCGGCCTTAGATATTCTTAAAGCCATATTCAATCCCATTCTGCCTAAACCAACCATACCTATATTCATAACATCACCTTTCACTGAAGAAACATAGGGAAAACAACCCACTCAAACATTTCAATACCATCTATAAATCGAACTGTACAATTAGAAGCAACGTCAATAAAACTATGTTTTATTGAACAAGAGGAACCAGCACTGATCTTTTTGCTTCTAAGTTTGAGATTATCTGTTCAAATGACTTGGAAAAGGCATCTACTCCGTCTTTCAGTAATTTAGCAGTTATCTCATCCACATCTATTCCAGCATCCTTGAGGAATCCCATAACATCTCTGGCATCATCTATACCACTTAATATAGTATCGTTTGCTATCCCGTGATCAATAAAAGCATCAAGAGTCGCTGGAGGTATCGTGTTAACAGTATCTGAACCCATCAACTGTTCAATGTAAAGTACATCTCTGTATTCCGGATTCTTGGTACTAGTACTTGCCCAAAGAGGCCTTTGCACTAATGCACCTTTTTTTCGTAACTTCTCAAATCTCTCACTGCCAAAAATCGAGCAGAATGATTCATACGCCAGCTTGGCATTGGCTATTGCAGCTCTTCCCATCAAGATATCCGTGTTAATTTTACAATCTTTAGACATTTCTCCCAAAACAACATCAATCGAGGTGTCCAATCGGCTTACAAAAAATGAGGCTACTGAAGCCACCTTACTAACATCACCACCATTACTATCGAGGTCTTCCAATCCTGCTACATACGCGTCCATAACATTTCTGTGAGCCTCCAAAGAAAATATCAGAGTAACGTTAACGTTTATGCCTTGCCCTATAAGACTTCTTATAGCTGGCATACCCTCGGGTGTTGCTGGCACTTTGATCATAACATTTGCCTTGCCTAGTTCTTTGAACAGTCTTTGCGCTTCAGCAATTGTCCCTTCAGTGTCGTATGCCAATAACGGACTAACTTCTAAACAAGCATAGCCATCCTTACAGTTACTAGAAACATAGGCACTGTATAGTAAGTCAGCCGCCGAGCGTATGTCCTCCATGGCCAACGATTCATATATAGCTTTATTGTCACCGCCATTTTGGATTAGAATTTTAAGAGCTTCATCATACTCAGAACTTTCAGATATAGCCTTATCAAATATAGAAGGGTTTGAAGTAAGACCAGTCACGCCCACATTGATTAAACGTGCAATTTCTCCAGATAGTAAGAGCTCTCTACTTATATTGTCATACCACACTGATTGACCCAGATTTCTAACTTCCTCGAGTGATGCCATGGTTATCCTCCTTGTGGATTATTAACAATTTGCGGGCCATTTTTTTCTAGCTCTATAATCTTTCCCACTCTCCTAGCATGCCGTTCTTCTGCAGTGAATTCAGCAGACAGAAAAGCTTGGATCAGTTCCTTGGCGAACTCGGAATCTACAATTCGAGCTCCGAGACAAAGAACATTTAAATCATCGTGTTCCACGCCCTGAGCCGCTGAATATAAATCATGGCATATACTGGCCCGAACTCCTGGAATTTTGTTGGCGGCTATACTGGCGCCAACACCACTACCACAAAATACAATGCCACGCTGGGCCTCATTATTAGCGACCGAAACAGCCACTTTTGCTGCAAAATCTGGGTAGTCATCCAGTGGGTCAATAGAATGTGCTCCGACGTCTATAACATCTATATCTTGCCCCTTAAGCCATTCTTGTAGGTCTTTCTTCAAGGGATATCCAGCGTGGTCTGCCCCTACAGCTACTATCAATTTAATCTCACTGTTATTTTTTTGCTTCATAAATACAACCCAGAATAGCTATACAGTAATTTGCACTAAAATATTACCTTAATTATGTGATCAAATACTACAAAAAGTCCCAACAATTTTGAATGTAATTCATGGTTTAATTAAAATATTTCCTCCAAATAACGTTCCAGGGTTTCCTCTCCTATCCCACCTTCAAAACGCCTGATTATTTCTCCTTTTGGAGATATGAAAAGAGTGGTAGGCATGTAGAGTATTTGATAATCCAAGACAACGTCACCGTCTTCAGTGAAACCAGCCGGATAACTAACACCTAATTCAGAGAGGAGATTCCTGCCGTCTTCAGTGGAGCCTAAGCCTATATATGGACCAACATCCACTCCGACAAAAATTAATTTATCCATATTACGTTTATAGAAACGATCGAATCCAGGCATCTCAGCCCGGCAGGTGGAACATAAACCAGCCCAAAAATTCAAAACTACAGGCTGACCCCTCAAATCGTTTAAACTCACAGGGTCATTCCCTATGTGTTCACGTCCCTGGTATAACACTACATCAAAATCTTTAGCCATCAAGGGTGATGGCCTTATTAAATTAAACAAGGAGACCGTAGATAACACAAATATAACAAATACGATTAAATTAACGGGTAATGTTCGATTTTTCTTCATTTAGATTCCAAAGTTTAAATATAACTGACGATAAACCCTATACTATTTTAGATAAATAACCAAGCCAGCATGCGGAAAATCTACCTCCAAAACCGCCCTCATGTATTCATCTGCAGTTACTGAGTAGTCTATGAAGCCAGGGTCCTCTGGCGGCAATTTATGAGGACATTGCCGTCCTAATTCTGCCTGTGGACAAAGATGCATTCCATCAGCCTGTCTGTCCCAAAATCCAACCAGTTTAAGTGGGTTAAACAGAACTTCTGCTACATTACGAAGATCAGCAATAACTTCTGTAGCCCGAAATCCATGTTCGGCTTTTATGTTGATTTCAGCGTGATCCATTTCTCACTCTTCCCTATGATACTACATTAAGATTTAGAATAACCCAGTCTATTGACTACACGATACGACATTTATATCATTACCCAAACTCAGTGTCCTGGCTAATATTAGGAGGGACTCAATATGATTCTCGACGATAAGCTACGCAAAAATGAGATCATTGTTATGGATGGAGCAACTGGAAGTGAGATCGCGAGATTGGGCGGCGTGATGGATCCGGCAGCCTGGTGTGCGGTTGCCAACAAAACCCACCCTGAGGTAGTCCGCCGAGTCCACGAAGAATATATTCTCGCCGGTGCAGATGTGGTAACTACCAACACTTTTACTACCAACCGTCAAGTTTTGGCGGGCGCAGGACTGGCTGATGAAACAGTTAGCATTAATACAAGAGCAGTAGAGTTGGCTCGCGAAGCAGTGAACAATGTGGCACCAGGCCGGCCGATTGCAGTAGCTGGGTCAATGTCGAACATGGTTGCCTGGACTCCCGGCACTGTAAGTCCCGATCCCAGATTTATTCCAACCCCAGAAGAAGAATACGAAAATTATTGTGAACAAGCACAAACATTGGCAGCCGCTGGTGTGGATTTTATCCTAATGGAGATGATGAGGGATATAGATCGTTCCAGTCGCGCAATCACCGCCGCAGTCGAAACAGGTTTACCAGTGTGGATAGGCACTAGCTGCTCACTACTATACGACGGGAACGTCAGCGCATGGAACCAACATATCGAGGAACCAGCCAGTAGACTTTCTCCTGACCACGTTGAGCAAAAAAACAAATCCTACGCCTCGTTGGTAGAAGCTATGATGTCGTTCGATCCACAAGTTATGGGTGTCATGCATAGCACCATAGATGCAACAGATCCAGGAATCACAGCTCTATTCGAACAATGGAACGGACCCGTTATGGTATATCCAGAAACTTCCTCGCAAGTAAGAAGGGGAGTTAGGACACCAATAGAACCAGCTGTTTTCGCTGCTCATTGTCACAACTGGGTCCAGAGAGGCATCCAGATCGTAGGCGGTTGCTGCGGCACAACAATAGAACATATTCGTGCCATGGTGAATGAATTACCGGACGCCATAGGTCATCGTTCCTAGTTAATATTTTTCATATTCCTTCCCAATAATATATCTAGGTTCAATTCATCCTGTCTATTGACTACTGGATACTACATTTATATTATTAAACCGACTGGTCGGTCTAATAATATAGTTAGAAGATACAATTGGAGACGACATGACTACAGAGACAGAAGTAAAAGTGCCAGAAATAATATTCAAGGACGACGCACTAACCCCGATATGGGAAAAAGTGAAACGTGAAGAGCGCATAAGCTTCGAAGATGGTCTTGTTTGTCTTCAAACCGACGATATAGTTTCTCTTGGACAAATGGCAGATTATGCTAAGAGGAGACTATGGGGTGATAAAGTTTACTTTGTATTTAATAGACAGATAAACCCGACTAATATATGCGTCCTCTCCTGTACATTTTGTGACTTTGCCAAAAAGAAAGGTGATGAAGACGCGTATGAGATGGGGATGGAAGAAATTCTCGGTAAATTGGATCCGGAAATGCATGAGGTCCACATCGTAGGAGGTCATCACCCCGACTGGCCTTTTGAAAGATACGAAGGTATTATCCGAGGGATTCACGAAGCATATCCAAGCATAAGAATAAAAGCATGGACTGCAGCTGAGATAGACTACTTCTCAAAAAGGTTCAGGATGTCAGAAGAAGAAGTGTTCTCCCGGATGAAAGATGCCGGTATGGTTTCAATGCCCGGTGGAGGAGCTGAAGTTTTCTCAAACCGGGTCAGAAAACAGTTATTTCCAGGCAAGAATAGTGCAGAAAGATGGTTGGAGATACACCGGATGGCTCATACCATGGGAATCAAATCTAACGCTACTCTTCTATACGGACACATAGAGACATTAGAGGAACGGCTGCAACATATGATTCTACTCAGAGAGTTGCAAGATGAAGCCCCAGGATTCTTTGCATTTATACCGTTGGAGTATCAAGTCGGAACCACGAATCTGGTACCAAGACAAGCCTCAGCCCTTGAAGACTTGAGGACAATAGCAACATCAAGGCTTATGCTAGATAATTTCCCTCATATCAAAGCCTACTGGGTCATGATTGGTGAAGAAACAGCTTCCATAGCATTGAATTTCGGAGCAAGCGACCTTGATGGAACTATAGGCGAAGAAAGAATAGCTCACGCTGCAAAAGCAGCCAGTCCCGTTGGTCTTGCAAGAGCAAGAATGCTAAGACTGATTGGCGATGCAGGAAAAATCCCCGTTGAAAGAGATGCACTTTACAACGAAATCCATGTTTACGACAGTTAACATTGGCCAAATCCCATATTTGAACTGCGAGCCTTTTTTCAACGGATTAAATTTGGACGGGATAAACCTCTGCCCTATGGTGCCTAGTGCTATGGGCCCTCTTGCAGAAACTGGCGAACTTGATGCTGCACCATTCTCACTAATTCAAAGTTTTGGACTCACAGATGAATACGAAACGCTAGGAGATATGGGTATAAGTGTTAAAGGGGCGGTAAGAAGCATACTACTGTATTCCAAAATGCCACTAAAGGAATTGTCTGGATCTACTATAGGCGTGACTCAAGAATCGGCAACATCATCTCAGCTACTAAGAGTCATACTCGAGACCAAATACGATATCCATCCATACAAATACGTTGATCTATCTGATAAAACATCTTCAGCCTTCTTACTCATAGGGGATCAAGCCCTTGGAACTCATGACCGTGTCCCGGGTTTTGACTATAGATATGATTTATCCGAAGAATGGTTTGAGTGGCATAGATTACCATTTGTTTTCGCTCGATGGATGGTGTTAAAATCTCTAGATACAAACGAGAAAGACACACTCTCCAACAAATTAATTAGTAATTTAAACCGAAACATGGCTGGGGACTTAAGTGATATCATAAGTAAAAGAGAATCCATGAACATGGAGCCCGGGGGTATAGAGAATTATCTCAGAGCCTTCAGATATATATTCTCAGAAGAAGATCAAAAAGCAATAGAAGTTTTCGAGCAGGCTTGGAATGGCCTGCGCAATCTGGAGGAGACATTATGACTACGACTAAACCAAATCTTAAAGATATCTCATCAAAAGTGATGGCTGGAGAAAGGATATCTAAGGAAGAGGGTCTATTCCTGTTGAAAGACGCTCCTTTAATGGAACTAGGCAATCTGGCCCAACAGGTCAGGTTTCGGCATAACCCTGAAAGGCACGTTACTTTCGTAATCGATACCAACCTAAATTATACAAATGTCTGTGACGCGTACTGCACATTCTGTGCTTTTTACCGCACAGAAAAAGATTCAGACGCATATACCTATAACGTAGAACAAGTAATGGAAATGGTTGGACAGGCTGCATCCAAGGGAGTAACAACCGTCTTGATGCAAGGCGGACTAAACCCCAAACTGCCGCTTGAATACTACAAATCCTTGGTCAGTGAAACAAGGAAAAGATATCCAAATGTCCTGCCACATTATTTTTCGGCTCCTGAGATACAAAAAATATCTCAAGTTTCCGAAATGCCAGTTAGAGAAGTTCTACGGCATTTGAAGGAATCTGGACAAGAAACATTGCCTGGTGGGGGATCAGAAATACTTGCGGACAGTGTAAAGAGAAAGTTGAGTCGATTATGGCCGAAAGGACGAGTAAGTGAATGGGAAGAGGTCCACAGAGAGGCCCATAGTTTGGGTTACCGTACAACTGCCACAATGATGTACGGCCACTTAGAAGAACCTGAGGATGTAATTGAACACTTAGAGAGGACTCGGGATCTACAAGACTTGGCCCTCTCCGAAGGAAACGAAGGATTCACGGCATTCATACCTTGGAGCTATAAAAGAGGAGAAACACCCCTGGCTAAAAGGGTAAAGCAAGAATCCGGACCCACTCCATATTTAAGAATGATAGCACTTGCCAGAATCTACTTGGACAACATCAAACATATCCAAGCTTCCTGGTTCTCAGAAGGCAAAAAAACAGGAGAAGTGGCGCTCAATTTTGGAGGGGATGACTTCGGAGGCACTTTGTTTGACGAAAACGTCATGCAAGAAGCTGGATTTTACAACAGGACCTCTATAGACGAGATAAAAGACATAATCAGAGATGCTGGATTCAAACCAGTTCAACGCACTACAAAATATGAAATTCTGCAAGTTTTTGAGTAGAAAACCGTAGAATCATTAGGAGAAATCTATGGGTAAATTAGACGGCAAAACAGCAATAGTAACCGGTGCCAGTAGAGGCATAGGGGAAGAAATCGCTAAGGTTTTTGCTAGGGAAGGTTCCAAAGTTATATGCGTAGCCAGGACTCTCAAAGAAGGAGACCATCAATTAGCTGGATCACTGGAAACTACCGTAGCAGCAATCCGATCGGAAGGTGGAGAGGCCTCAGCAATTGCTTCCAATATATCAGAGGCTGAACAGTGCCAAAGTCTCGTTAACGAAGCAAGAGCAATCTATGGACCCATCGATGTACTGGTCAATAACGCTGCTCTAATGTATCCGTTGCCAACCAAAGACTACCCGATTAACAGATGGATGCGAAGTTGGGCAGTTAATGTTCATGCCCCTTTCATGCTAAGCCAATTAGTACTAGAAGACATGATCGCAAAGAAAAGCGGAAGTATAGTTAATATATCTTCAGGTGCAGCTATAGGTCCAGGTAGAGGACCATATCCGGGAGCAACCGGCGGCAGTTCAGCTTATGGCATGCAAAAGGCAGCACTGGAACGTTTTACACAAGGACTTGCTCAGGAAATGTACCAGCACGGGATTTCAGTTACCGCTTTCTCTCCGTCTCAATTCGTTCCAACAGCTGGGTCTATGTTTGCACAACAGAGAAAAGAAGTTGACCCCAACACCACTGAAACAACCGAAATAATGGCAAATGCAGCCCTTCTGCTTGCTACTGAACCGTTAGATAAAGTAACAGGACGAGTTACTTACAGCCAGCAAATACTCAAGGAATTTGGATGGCTCACTGATGCAAAAGGTACTGGAGTAGATCCCGAAAGAGTCGGGAGCGGTTACAGCCAGATTTAGATTTTGACTAATTGCATTTGAACTCTTTGTTTACACAAACCAGATAAATATCTTTCCATATTATTTAGTGCGAGGAATATAACTCATGTCCAACATTAAGAAAGCCACAAACTTACTGGATCTATTAGATATAGGATCCCCAGGCCAAGTCGCTATTAGAGAACCGGGTGGCCGGGAATTTACATATGACACCCTAAGATCTCAAGTAAACTCAATAGGAAAGCAACTTAGGTCAATGGGGGTTAAAAGAACAGATAGAGTAGCAATCGTCATACCTAACTCGGCAGAAACTATAATAACTTTTCTGGGTGTAGCGGCAGCTGCCACGGCAGCACCTTTGAATCCTGCGTATAAACCAGACGAATTCAAATTCTACCTTGAAGATACAAATGCGGTAGCAATAATAACAACGGCCGGTGAATCATCTACTGTACATGACGTCGCATCTGATAACACAATCCACATAGAACTCGAAGTAAAACCTGATAATACAGTTACTCTCTCAAACGATAAATCGAATGGCAGTTCGTCAGACAGCTACGAGCCGGATTCTGAGGATGTAGCACTAGTTCTACATACCAGTGGCACTACAAGCAGGCCAAAAATGGTGCCTCTAAAACATGGCAATCTCGCGAAGTCAGTAGATAACATAATCAACACATATAATCTGGTTGCGGACGACATTGCACTATGTGTTATGCCTTTATTCCACGTGCATGGACTTGTTGCATCTACCTTATCAACATTTGCATCAGGAGGAACAGTTTCGGTTCCACCAAAATTCAATGTTCTGAACTTTCTGCGCATAACTGAACAAGAGAAATTCACTTGGTACACCGCTGTTCCATCCATACATCAAACTCTCCTTGCAAGAGCTAAGGGACGAGAAAGTGCTTATAAGCTATCCGAATTGAAGTTCATAAGATCATGTAGTTCTTCTTTAGCTCCTGCGACTATGTTGGGGTTAGAAGAACTTTTCGAAGTTCCAGTTCTTGAGGCATATGGCATGACTGAAGCATCTCACCAAATGAGCTCGAATCCACTTCCTCCAGGAACCAGACTTCCTGGTTCTGTCGGACATGGTACCGGAGTGGATATAGCTATAATGAATGACACTGGCAACCTATTGGACACGCTTACCAGAGGGGAAGTAGTCATAAAAGGAAGCAATGTCTTCTCAGGTTATGAGAATAACTCTGAAGCCAATGCAACTTCTTTCACGGACGGATGGTTCAGAACCGGAGACGAAGGAATGTTAGATCAAAACGGATATCTTACTCTTCTAGGGCGTATAAAAGAAATCATAAACAGAAGCGGAGAAAAAATTTCTCCTAGAGAAATAGATGAAATTCTACTGTCCCATCCTGCAGTAGCAGAGGCAGTGGCCTTTGGCATCCCTCATCCTACCCATGGGGAAGAACCTTCAGCCGCAGTAGTGCTTAACGGCTCGGCTGATGAAAAAGAATTAATCAGCTTCTGCCGTGATCATTTAGCAGACTTTAAATGCCCTAGAGTTATACATGTTGTGGAAGAAATACCTAGAACCGCTACAGGTAAAATTCAAAGAAGAATGGTGGCCGAAGTAATCTCCAACAAGGCTAATAAATAAACGATGAAGTTCGCGGTATACGGAGCAGGGGCAATAGGAGGATATCTCGGAGCTAAACTTGCTTTGTCCGGAGAAGATGTTCACCTTATAGCCCGAGGACCAAATCTCACCGCGATTAAGAGCAATGGAATTCATATATACGGTGAGAACGAAAACATCGTAGCTAATCCAAATGCATCCGATAAACCTTCAGAAATAGGCCCTGTGGATTTCTTATTCTTAACGGTAAAGGCCCACGGTCTTACAGATATAGCCCCACAGATCCATCCCCTACTCCACGATGAAACGACCATCATCTCAGCACAAAATGGTATACCCTGGTGGTACTTTCAAAAACACGGAGGTCCGTGGGATGGATCAGATTTAGAAAGCGTGGATCCAAACGGTATAATATCTGAGAATATAGATATAAACAGAGTTATAGGATGCATAGTTTACCCATCTACAGAACTCGTTGAACCAGGAGTTATAAAGCATATAGAAGGAGATAGATTCTCACTTGGAGAACTAGATGGTTCAAGCAGTGACAGAATCAAATCCTTATCTTCCTATCTAATAAAAGCAGGATTGAGAGCCCCTATCCGACCCCACATAAGAAGAGAATTATGGGCAAAATTACTGGGCAATTTAGCATTTAACCCTATAAGTGCTTTAACACGTTCAACGATTGCAGAGATGACCAATGACAAGAACATAGAGGCAACTGCTAAAGCTATGATGTCAGAGGCGGATGCTGTTGCAACTGCCTTAGGCATAGACATACCAATATCAATAGATCAACGGTTCTCAGGTGCCCAGAAAGTGGGAGACCATAAGACATCCATGCTACAAGATCTGGAAATGGGAAGACGGATTGAAATAGATAGTGTTATGGGGGCAGTTTTGGAAATAGGAGCTAATCTCAACATACTCATGCCGTACACCAATGCCATATATTCCTGTCTAAAACTCTTGACCAAATAATAGTTTCAATATCTGAAACAGGTTTTTTTCGTGCCTATATGACATTTGATTTCTCACAAAATATGTATTAGGGTGTACTTACTTTATGAAGTCTCTATACCGACATATCTTCATATCTACGATGGTATTGTTTATAGTGGGATGTAGTGGATCCGCCTCTGATTCGCAAGGGTCAGATGTAGCAACACCAAATAATTCATTCTTAGTGAGTACTCCCACCGCGTCGCCTACTCCCACCGCGTCGCCTACTCCCACTCCAGAACCCACACCTACTCCCATGCCGAACGCCCAAAGCATTAT